>Ga0209403_10000692_pt1 | contig 48370 bp, 46 predicted proteins | sample ArcticOcean_MG_C_8_FD_187440 | JGI IMG/M metagenome (GOLD analysis project Ga0209403, IMG submission 187440) | Marine microbial communities from western Arctic Ocean - ArcticOcean_MG_CB11_86 (SPAdes) (version 2) | ecosystem: Environmental > Aquatic > Marine > Oceanic | place: Arctic Ocean... | reverse complement strand
TGGAACGCCCCTCCAGCCGCATATGGAACCTTGATGCCAGTGCAGGCGCAAACACCCTGACCATTGCCAATGGGCACGTAATTGATGCCCTGCGCTTTGTCTTGGGTAACTTCTCTAAGGTGTCATGCATGGTCACAACCCAAGTGCCAAAGATGTATGTGAGCGACACCAAGGAAACTATCGACGCTACCTCTCCGGACAACGTTCAGGTTTCTGGCGTGCTGGAGCGCGGTGCAGCGGCGTCCGTTCACGTCGGTGCCGTCCCCATTGCCGGCAGTGGATTCAGAATGGAGATCTACGGTCGAGAGGGCACGCTGATTACCACCGGGAGCGTATCGTCGCAGCGCGGTGAGATGCTGCGAGTGCAGGGCGCACAGACAGGCGGAGCCTTGGAGGACCTGACCATACCCGAGCGCTTCAACTATGTACCCGACGACTTCCCCCGAGGCGACCCGTTCAACGTTGGTCAGATGTATTCCCTGTTCGCCGATGCAATCCGGACTGGAGAAAACCGCCTGCCAACCTTCGATACAGCAGTTGGGCTCCACCGCTTCATCGACACGATCCAAAAATCGTCAGAAACCGGGCAAATACAAACCGTCAGTTAAGACGGCTGTTTTGAAGCCTCTTTCGCTACTGGCCGGCCAATAAAACTAGGGGACGAACCACATGCAGATCGGGATGTTTTACCAGCTACAGGTTCCCAAACCTTGGACGGCCAGCAGCGACTCTGACCACTACTGGGAGATGATGGACCAAATCATCTTAGCTGAGGAACTGGGGTTCGAGAGTGTTTGGATGGCCGACCACCAGTTTCGCACTGAGTGGTCCCACTCCAGCGCCCCGGACGTGACCTTGGCCGCCATCAGCCAGCGGACATCTCGTATCCGGCTGGGAGTGGCGGTCGCTGTGCCACCGGTGCAGCACCCACTCCATATAGCCGCCCGGATGGCCACCCTGGATATCATGAGCAGAGGCAGGGTCGATTTGGGCGTAGGCCGCTCTGGTTACCCGTACCAGATGGCGGCCTTTGGCGTTGACCTGGAGAACGCCACTGGCATGGTGGATGAAGCCCTAGAGATTATTCCTAAAGCGTGGACCGATGGCGAGTTTTCCTACCAAGGGAAGTTCTTTAACATACCGCCTAGGGAAGTCCATCCCAAGCCAGTCCAAACTCCCCATCCGCCGATGTGGCTGGGCTGTAGCCGGGAGGAGACCTTCAGGAAGGCCGGCGAATTGGGCTTGGGTTGCCTGGCTATGTCTGGCGGCGGGCCGGACCACATCACCCAACTGATTAAGGCCTACCGTGAGGGGATCAAGGCGGCCCAACCCGTGGGCAAAGTAATCAAGGACCGAGTCTCCATCAGCACTTTGGCAATCTGCGGTGAAAACCGTAAGAAAACTCAGGAACGGGGCGCTGAGATTCTAGATTGGTACCGACGTCAGCAGGAACTCCGTGATGCCAAGGTATGGCAGGAGCAAGACCCGACCAACGTGCCAACCGACTACCAATGGCATTTTCAACGATCAACGTCTCCTGACTCATCCAAGAAAGAAGAAATATCTTCCCTTGATCTGATAAAACAGGGGCGCTATTGCATCGGTGACCCGGATGACTGCCTCAAGTTCGTGGAGCAGTACGCACCGACCGGCGTGGACGAGATCATGCCGCTGTTCCAGATTGGGCAGATGGCCGGTCAAGAAGTGATGGAGACTCTGCGGTTATTCGGCAAGCACGTTATTCCGAATCTGACGCAGACGTCGGCCAAGTCAGGTTAATCAGAAGACCCCGTCTGGCAGACTAAGGAGTGTCCAGGAGGAATAACTCATCAACGCCAACCACCCTGGGTGCCAGCCCCTGGTCCACCACGTATTGGGCAACGCCTTCCAGAGCGGGGCGGTTGGACGCCACATCGTACGACCAGAAATTAGAGCCAAACGTTCGCCAGGTTTCTTCAATGTGGTCAATTAGGAACGGCAGCGTTAACGCCAATGCGTCGGTGTCGTACAGCCGACCAACTACCAAGTCCTTAGCTTCAGTGAAACCCTTGTGCAGACTCGCGGCCACCCAGGGGTTTTCCGCCAACACATCTTCCTTGATTATGATTGTGTGCATTACCGGAAATATGCCAGTTCGTTTGTAGTAGTCCTGCTCCACCTCCTTGAAGTTGGGAAAGAGACGGACGATGTTCGGCGACCCATTCAAGAACGTTTGTGGTAGGTAGGTGGCAAATAGGGCGTCCAGTTCACTGTCCTCCAGCATTTCTTCTAGGGTCTTGTCATCGGGTATGAATTGCAAATGGATATCATCCGGTAGGTCTAAAGGAACCCAGGGAGCGAGGGCCGGAGTATCTTGGCCGCCCATGAACCAATCGATCTCCGACGGCGCAACTCCATACTCGTGCTGGACCAGACCCTTTATGAACACCGCCGCCGTGGAACTGTATTGCGGCAGTCCTACTCGCTTGCCCCGTAGATCGGCTGGCTTGGTGATGCCGGCGTCGGGCCTTATGTAGATGCAGTCGTGCCTAAAGACCTTCGACAGCATCACGGGTATTGCCACAAACGGGCACTGGTCTCGCGCCTTCAGAATCACGTAAGAAGCCAGTGACATCTCGGCCACGTGAAATTCTTGGTTCTGGATCATGCGTGGGAAAATCTCCCTGGGACGCAAGACGGTTATCTCAGAGTTGATACCCTCAAATTGCACTCGCCCGTCCATCAAAGGTCGAGTTCGGTCGTAGTCCCAGAAAGCGATGTTGAGGTCTAGGTTTGGCATTGGTCTCTTCTAGTCTTTTTAACGGTTAGTTGGTTAAAGGTTTAGGGGAGCAGAAGTTTCCAGAACAGATTAACAAATTTGGCCTGCTCTGAGCGGGGCCGCGCAAATCAGTCTTATTGGGTATCATGAAAGCCGCTATTATTTGGATACAGCCCGAAAGCAGATTTAGAACTAAGGAGTAAATCAATGGATGTTGGAATGATGATGATCTTCTCAAGCTACGGCTGGGAAGAAGGCTCGGACGGTCAGATGTGGGAGGAAGAACTGCGACTTGGGGAGATCGCCGCTGATCTGGGATTTGATTGCCTCTGGTCGGCGGAGCATCATTTCAACGATTATTCCTTTGTCCCCGACAACCTCCAAGTGATGACCCACTTTGCGGCCAAGTATTCCCATATCGATGTGGGCACCGCCGCTGTGATTCTGCCCTGGCACGACCCCCTCCGGGTTGCCGAAAATGCGGCAGTCCTGGATCTGCTCAGTAACGGGCGACTAAGGCTGGGCTTTGGGCGCGGTCTGGCCCGGCGAGAATTTGAGTCCTTTCGCCTCAGCATGGACGAGTCCAGAGGGCGTTTCGACGAGGCTGCTCCAATGATTGTTGAAGCGCTGAAGACCGGGTTCATGGAAGGCGATGGGCCATTTTACAAGCAGCCCCGCACGGAGATCAGGCCCAGGCCGCAGCACTCCTTTGACGGCCGTATCTACTCCGTTGCCTCCAGTGAAGAGTCGGTAATCTCGGCGGCAAAACTTGGCGCACACGTAATCATGTTTGCGGATCGACCGTGGGAGATGCGGCTACCGGCCGTGGAACGAGTACGCGAGTTGCACCGTGAATTCCATGGAACAGAACCGCCCCACGTGATGCTCACTGACTTTGTAATCTGCGGAACAGACCTCGCCCAGTGTGAAGAAGAGGCCCGCCAGTACCAGGGTAAATTCGTGGAAAGCAATTTCTATCACTACGAATTCCTAGGCGAGCATTTCCAAACGGTGAAGGGTTACGACTCCTACCAGCAGAAGGCTGAAATCGCCCGTTCCGCTGGCCACGAAGGGGCGGTCAAGGGATTCATGGAGGCGGCGAGCTGGGGCACCCCGGACAAGATTCTGCGCGGGCTTGAGGACCGCAAGAACCTGTTGGGAGAATTCGAGCTAAATGTATCCTTCCGGTTTGGCGGGACACCGATGGACGTGGCGGAACGGGGCTTGAAACTGTTTGCCGAGGAAGTGCTGCCAGTCCTGAAAACCTGGTAGCTCCTATGGGGTTTTTGGTTGGCCGTTATCCTTCGAATTGCCGAAGAAGCGGCCGCCATAATCCGAGCCACAGGGCAACCAGCAGGGTTATACCGGCGGCCCCGGTCAGGGCGATGGGCCAGCTAATCAAATCCCCGGCCACCGCCAAAGGCAGCGCGCTGAGAAAATGTATCCCAGGAGCCAGTTGCAAGATGCTGAGTACCCGGCCCCGCAACTCTGATGGCACGTTTAGCTGGACCAGTGTGTTTACCAACGGCCAGAACAGCCCGGTGCTAGTTGTCCCCACAAAGAAGAAAATCACCCAGGATGACCAGTACCAGCGCGACCAGGCGAACAGTGTTAAGAACAAGCAAAGAAATAGCAGTGAAGCAACCAGCAGCCAAGACTTGCGCTTAAAGTCGCCCAATGCTGCCAGGATGAAACTGCCCAACAGCGAGCCCAGGCCAGCGCCCAACCACAGTAGCCCTGTTCCGCCGGCACCAACACTCAGGACCTCTTCAGTGAATGCTGGCAGCACCTGCCGGTATGACATGCCAAAGAACGCGAACGCGAACGCCAAGCCGATTACGGTGTAGAGCACCGGCGTTGAGGTAACGCAGCGCAGCCCTGCTTGGACGTCCTTGCGTATCGTTGCCGCAGGCGCTTCTGCTCTGGGCGGCATGTTCTTGATCATTGCCAGGAATATGATGCCAACTGCGTATAGAGCCGCGTTGGCAAAAAGCGCAGTCCGCATGCCAGCCAGTTCGATGATTCCACCAGCAAGCGCCGGCCCGATTATCTGCCCGGACTGGTTCATCATGGAGTGCAAAGCCACGGCGTTCATCATGTCTTTTCGCTGCACCAGATCGGCGACCAGCGCCATCCTAGCGGGCATGTTGATGGCTTGAATGAACCCCAATAGAGCGGCCACAGCAAAGATGTGCCATAGCTCCAACAGGTCAGCGAGATTCAAGAAGGCGAGGACAAGTATCAGTGCTGAGACGGCAACGCGGGTGGTGATCAAAAGCCGAATTCGGTCCACCCGGTCCGCGATGATGCCGCCCAATAGCGAGAAGATGACGTTTGGCAGGCCGTAGGCAAAGATTACCAGTCCCAGCTTGTAAGAAGATTCGGTGAAGTCTAGAACCAGGATGCCAATGGTCAGGAACTGCATCCCTTGGGCCATTGCTTGAGCAGCCCCGTTTAGCCAGAACCAGCGGAAGTTGCTATAGCGGAGGGCTTGGAACATCTTGAATCTGTTCCGGTCTATTTCAGGTGTTGAAACTGACATTCGTTTTTGATTAAAAAGCTGAAAAAAGGCCGATACGAATCACCGCACAGCTATTCTGCAAAACAAAACACGGGGTAAATCTTGAAGAGTAAGGGGCCACGCCCAAAATCATTGACGTATGGCCCCGTAGAGCTAGGGCCAACTATATCATGGGCTTCGTCTTGGGCCTGATGATGGGGATGGATCGGCGAAGATCTAGAGAATCTTGTCCAGGATTGCGATTATCTCCGGGTCACCACCGGCTGGTGGTGTCCAGTTAACGTGTACCACCCTCGCTCCCTGGGTTTCCAGGTTATCCGCAAAGTCTTCCACCCCCAGGTTGATGGCTGCAACCGGGGAGGCCAATAGTTTGTCGATCTCTGTTTCAAATTCCATCGTCTAGTCCTTGTTGGCAACCAGTTGTACGGCATACTGGGCCGCCTGGAGCGCCGACTTGAATACCGTCGCCCCTGCTTCTTCCAGTAACGCTGCTTGGCTATCTAGCCCTTGGTGATCAAGTTCAGTTCCGCAGACAGATACCACCACGCTTAACTCGTCACCCCTCTGTTTGGCGGTCCTTTTTGCCTGGGCAATTGCTGGGGCAATCTCTCCGGCAGGGTCGTCCGACGCCACATAACCCAGGATGCAGTCCAGAAGAATCACCGCCACTTCAGGGTCTAGGGCCTCAGAGAGGATTCGTTCCACACGTTGGGTTGAATCGACCATCGGGTGGGGTTTGCCTGCGGTGAATTCGTCGGCGCCCATGTCTATCAAGGTGTGCTCTACACTGACCATCGAGTCGGCTAGAAGCTTGTCTTTATCGAGAGGTTCGTTGGAGTGGGCTGGAAGTCCGGCATCACGGAGAACCTGTTGGGCCTGGTAGCACAGAGTCCCTCCGGCAAACACGCCGCGCACGTACTTTTGGCTGGCTTTGATCTTCGATTGCTCGCGTTGGATTACATCCGGGGTGATATCGTTTCCTTCGTCAACACGCATACCCCCAGCCAGCCGGATGGCGGCGGTGGTGGCATCATCCAAGTTGTGGGTGGTGGTGACGTTGCCCGTGTCAGTATTCGGGAACAATCCCTTTTCGCTACCCAGGTAGCAGGTGACCACCGGCTTGGAGCAGACGGCTATGCGCTGGTTTACCAAGGCCAACGTCTTGGCTCCGGGCGGCTTTGAGACCAACAAAATAACTGCAGTATTGGGGTCTTTGTCTAGTGCATCCATAACTTGCAGCGTGGAGATGGCGCCAATGTCGTCGGACAGGTCTCGGCCACCAACGCCAATGGCATGGGAGATGCCGGAGCCCCAGCGGTGGGCCAGAGCTGTCACTTCCTGAGTACCGGTTCCTGATGCGCCAATCACGCCGATGGATCCCCTGCGGACGGCATTGGCAAACCCCAAGCCAACGCCGCCGACGATGCTGGTGCCGCAGTCCGGGCCCATGACCAGCAGCCCTTTCTCCGCAGCAGACAGCTTGAGCGCTAGTTCATCTTCTATCGAAACGTGGTCGCTGAATAAGAAAACGCTGAGACCGTTCTGAAGCGCTTGGCGGGCTTCCCTGGTGGCAAACTCGCCCGGCACTGATATGACGGCCAGGTTGGAATCTGATTGCTGAGTTAATGCCTGGTCGATGGTCCGGACGTTCGCCACAGTGGCCGTCTTGCCAGTGTCACGGACCAAAAATTGCTCAAGTGAGCCAATAACCTCACGGGCAGCGTCGATTGATTCTGCCTTGAGTGATACCACCAAGTCGTTGCTGGACGCACCCAGCGAATCAATGCCTTCGTAACCAGCGTCGGCTAGGATTTGAACGTTCTTAGGGGTGCCCATGACCATGGCGGCGTAGTTGATACCCGGCTGTTCGCTTAGGCGTTTGGACACTCGCATGAGGAACACGGAATCGAAGTAGCGGTTTTCTAGTAAGGCCGATTCTGTAATCATAAAACTCGTGCCTACTCCAGACCGTACTTGGCGGCAAACGCCCTGAGTGCATTGTGGAAACAAGCCATGGGCGGGCGGACCAACCCGGCCCCGATTATGGAATGGCCGGGTTCCTTGTGGGCTATCGCCGTATCGATGATTGGCAAGGTGCCTGATGCTGCCACCTTTCTGATATCGATACCAACCGCTGTGCCCTCAAACCCAAGGGCAGGGATGGAATAATCCGGACTTAGACCGGTGGTAATTTCCCGCATATCCCGGCTGTAGTTCAGGGCTTCTTCCGGAGTTCCGCCCACCAGTGACAGGATGCCTGGTGCGCCGCCAAGGGCAAACCCTCCCCAGCCAACAGTCTCGGTGATGGCCGAGTCTCCCATGTCGAACCCTCCATCTCCCTCCCCATAGCCGGGCAGGTATAGGCCGTCGATTGCCGGAGACGGCGCGGTGAACCAATCGCCGTCCAGACCGCTGACATTGATGCCAAATTCGTAGCCGTTGCGGGCCATCGCCGTTACAACGGTGGAATATTCTATCCCCCGAGCAGAGTCGGCGGCCGACTTGGCCGAGGCCATGGCCAGACCTAAGAACAGCAGGTCGTGGCCGGAAATATAACTTAGGGTGCTAATCAGGTCGGCAGTTGCCACACCAGCTTCAATCATCGGAACGGCCATGGCTCCGGCAAAGATGGCACTGGCGGCGTTGGGGCGGTTGTGTAGTTCGTCCCCCATCTGCAAGGCCTTGGCTATGATTGGCTTGAGGCTCAGGCCGCCCATGTGCCGGACACCCTGCCCCAAGGAAGGAGCCCAGACGTCGCGCCATTGGCGGAGTCCGTCGATCGCTTCGGTGTGGTAGTTGCCAAATTGCTGCTGGTCTTCCACCAACCGGCAATACGCTCGGTTGCCGTGGGTCCGGTTTTCCACCACGTAGACCGGCAGCGACTTGGAGATGGTCCCGGCCATTGGGCCAACCGCGTCGTGATGGTGGTTTGGTTCCAGTTTTATTCCACCGCTGCTGAGCAACTTTTCAGCGCCTTGGATGTCATCGGCCCAGCCTTCAAAGATGGTCATGGCGATAACCGCGCCTTTCTGTGCGCCGCTCATGTTTGGCCATTCCACCGGTGGGCCAGAGTGCAAGACCATGCGGTCTACCAATCCGGGTACCACCTTGCCCGCTGGCAGAATGTCCACCAGAACCGGGTCGGCGGACACTATGCGGTTGAACGCTTCGGCGTTGGCAGCTTGTATTTTTTCCTTGATGTCTATGGGGTCAACTCCAGTAAATCTAAGCAGCGGTGGGAGATAAAATCGTTCAGGCCCGCTGGCTCACGGGCAACAGTCCGGCGAGCATTCCGGTCAGCATATCCCAACCAGAACTTTGGCCGATCTGGGTGACATTGCGCACGTGCTTGGCGGCATCAAAATGGTTCGAGTTAGTGAGTAGGTCTTCAGCTAATTCATGGAGTGACGCATGGCTTTCGCCCTCAGCTAGGTCGTTGAGTAGGGCGCGGCTGATGTCTGAAGTCAGAATCTTTGATTGCTCTAGCAACCTGGAAGTATCGCCCATTCCCCACCATCGCTCGTCCGGATAGACCGCGCTCAAATGCCGGGACATGAACAGCAGCCCGCCGACAAAGTCGTCACCCGACGGTGTAAGTCCGTGGCCGAGCCCAATTAATTGCTCGGAAAGACCCAGCGCTGATTCGAAGTTGCCACAGCGGCAAAGAGGCAGCAATTCTCTGACCTGCTTGACCTCGGCGGCGACCAAGGGTGAAGCGCAGTTCGGTAATTGAATATTCTCTAAGTCGTTGTTGTCTAGATTAAACAATGCCAGCGCCATGCCAAGGTTCTCACGGCCCTGAGTTTCTCTCTGATGCATCTCCTGGGCGGCCCGAACCAGTGCTTGGTACCTGTCTCTCAACGTAGGGAGCGACACCGCGTCTGACACTGATGGAGGCGTTATTTTCCAAACCTGGCTGTCTCGCAGGTCTAACTCGACGCCGTTACTGAAATGCAACGAGCCGTCTTGGACCCAGATTCGGAGCCCAACCTGCAAAAGCGAAAGGTCCAAGCCTGTCAATAACGACCGGGGATGCGGTTGCTGGCCAAGAGGGCAGACAGCGAAGATGTTCCAGCTGTCCGTGGCGATATAAACAGCCTTGGAACTGGCAAGAATGACCTCTCCGCAAACTCCCGGCGTGTTCAGATAGCGGTTGGCTTTGACGCCAATCGTGCTGTATCTGGGAGCACAATACTCGCCAACGCGAAAGCCGGGGTGCCAGTCGGGCAGGGTCGTCGTTAGTGTCATGGCACCCGACTAGGGTCGGAGATCCTCGGTGACCGATTCTAGTGCTGAGGCCAACGCTAGGATAATGCCGTCATCGAAGGGAGCTCCCACAAATTGGGCTCCCACTGGCAGTCCGCCAGAGGTGAGACCAGCCGGCACTGATAGCGTGGGGAAGCCGATCATGCTCCAGGGAATACAGTTTCTGGAAAGAATAGTTAGGTACTGTTCTGTGTCTTCTGCTTTGACCGCTGGTACCAGGGTGGTGGGCATGATGAACGCGTCAAAACCCTGCATCTCGGCGAGCATGCGTTCTTGGAACTCCGCTCGGAACCGTTGGGCGGTTATATAGTCCACCGCCTTGATCTGTGATGCCTCGTCAAGTTGTTCAAATACCTGTTTGATGTACAACGGGCCGGCGTCAGGGAACGCCCGTTGGTACGCTGCGGCTTCAACCCGGCTGATGATCAGTCCTAGGTTGTTTGCTAGACGGAAATCGTCCGCCGACGGCAGATTGGTTTCAATCACTTCAACACCAAGCGATTTCAGGGTTTCCACGCAGGCATTGAATGTCTCCAGTGTCTCGGGGTCTGCGCCCTCCAAAGCCTCAACTGCCAGGCCGACACGAAGACCAGTTACGTCTTTGAACAGATAATCAGTGTAGTCGTCTTTGGGCTGATCGAGGGTCCCGGAGTCTTTGGCGTCGAAGCCCTGGATAATGTTCATCATGATGGCCACATCTTCGCTGGTGCGTCCCATCAATCCGGCGTGGTCCATGGTCCATGACAGAGTGACGATACCGTCCGTGGACACCAGTCCGTAAGTCGGTTTGTAGCCCAGAGTGCCGCACAAAGATGCGGGCACACGGATGGATGCCCTGGTATCAGTGCCCAAACTAAGCAGGCTCATGCCAGTGGAAATAGTGATTGCCGAACCGCCGCTGGAGCCGCCCGGATCGCGGCTGGTATCCCACGGGTTCCTGCTCTGCGGTGTGGTCACCCCCAGGGCAAACTCGTGGGTATGGGCTTTGCCAATTATGATTGCGCCAGCCTCTCTTAGAAGTCGCACTGCGGTAGCGTCATCGTCGGGCATGAACCCTTCCATGACCTTGGAGCCGGAGCTGGTGGGCATACCCTTAACGTGGATTACGTCTTTCACTGAGATTGGTAGACCGTGGATAGGGCTGCGTAGCTTGCCGTTGGCCCGTTCTGCGTCCAATGCTTCCGCAATGGCCATCAGTTCAACTTCCGGGGCAATGTGGGCAAATGCGTTGAGTTCCGGCTGCAGCCGGTTGATCACCTCAAGGGCAATTTTTGTCTGCTCAACGGCAGAAGTTGCGCCCTCCGCCATCAGGCGGCCAGCATCACCCACCGGCCCGTGCCGTCCACCTTTTATGGAAGGAAGGGCGCGGATGTCCCGCTTTTGGGTTTTGCCCATCCTGGCGACACTGGAGATAAAACCAGGTCTGCGGTCTACTTTGTCAGTGGCAAAGGCTTGGGCGTCTTCTATGGCAATCCGGAAACTTGTACGGGTATCCATTGGTCTCCATTTATTGTGGATCTACTGGGAGAATCTACTGGGTAATGGCGTTTATGAAATCACTGGAATTAGACACCGCGCCAAACACTCCACCCTGCATTTTAATCATCTTCAGGGCGGCGGCATAATTGCCTTCGTCGGTGGCGCCGGTGCAGTCTTCCAATAGTAGGCATTCGTAGCCAAGGTCGTTGGCTTCGCGCATGGTTGTGTGCACGCAGACATCGGTTGTGATGCCGGTGAGAACTATATGGGTGACCCCCCGGTTTCTGAGCACTAGGTCCAGGTCAGTGGAGCTGAACGCACCCTTGGTCGGCTTGTCGATGACGGGCTCGCCTTCTTGTGGGGCCAGTTCGTCAATGATCTCCCAACCTGGTTCGCCGCGCACTAGGATTCGTCCGTTTGGTCCCGCATCACCAATGCCAGCACCAATCTGACGCGACCGCCAAAGCTTGTTGGGCGGACAGTCTGAAAGATCCGGCTTGTGACCTTCTCGGGTGTGAACGATGGTGAACCCGGGTATTTGACGGCACGATTCCAGCACGTTTCGCGTTGGTTCAACGCCCCTTCGGGTCAAGGAAATATCGTAGCCCATGGTATCCACGTAGCCGCCTGGCCCGCAGAAGTCGTGCTGCCAATCAATGAGGAGTAGGGCCGTATGACCGGGAACAATGTCGCCGTCGTAGGGCCATTCGTATGGGTCGGCGGAAACTGTATTGGCCACGGTTTACTCCTTGAAAAATGAGGCGATCCCGAGAGTTTGATATAAGCCTGATAACGTGAGGCAGGCCCGGCGATAACCGGGCCTGCCTCACTGTTTGCTCCAATATTTGCTATTGAACCCTAATTATGCCGGAAGTTAGTTGGTCCTGCCGGTGATTCCCTGCAGGAGGTAGCCGGTTCCTTGCAGTTGTTCATCAGTTGGGACTACGCCGTCGGCAATCTGGATCACTCCATCTTGGTCAACGATGGGACCGGTGAAGGGTTGGAAATTGCCAGACCGTAGCCTCTCCACTGTGTCCAATGTGCTCTGTTTAACCTCGTCGGATAAGAAGCTGCCAAAGGGAGACAACTGAACCCAGCCTGCGTCCAAACCTTGGAACATGACCGAGCTCTTGTAGGTTCCCTGGCGGATTGCAGCGACGATTTCAGAGTAGACCGGGCCCCAGTTCCAGGCGGCGCCGGTTAACCAAGCGTTGGGGGCGGCGGGGCTAGCGTCTTGGTGGAAGCCGGAGACGAAGATGCCCGCCCTCTCTGCAGCCTCAACGATGGTCTTGGTGCAGTCTTGGTGCTGTGTTAGTACGTCCACGCCAGCGTCAACCATGGCCTGTACGGCGGTGGCCTGCTTGGCCGGGTCACACCAGCTGCTGGTCAACACGAATGTTGTTTTGATGTCGGGGTTAACTGATTGCGCTCCCAGGTGGAAGGCGTTCACGTTGAGCAATGTTTGTGGGATGGGGAATGCTGCTATGAAGCCTAATTTACCGGTCTTGGAAGTATGACCGGCCAGTTGGCCAGCGGCGTACTCTAATTGCCAGATGTTGCCGAAGAATGACGAGTAGTTTTCAAAGCTCTCTACGTCACCCATGTGTAGAAACATGATATCCGGGTACTTTTCAATGATGGCCTTGGTGGGGCCGGAGTAGCCATAACTGGTGGCGAAGATGATCTTGGCGCCGTCTCGAATCATCTGCTCTTCAACTGCCTGAACGTCGGCAGTCTCCGGTATGTTCTCAGATCGGAGAACTTCAATGTCCGGGAAAGCCTTCTCCAGGTATTGGCTGCCTTCGGCGGCGGCCTGGTTGTAGCCGAGGTCCTTCTGGGAACCAACAAATATGAAGCCAACCTTCAGTTTTTCACCGGCGGCCAAGGGCTTGGCTGCGGCGGCAAACTCAGAGGTCGCGCGGAACGAACTGTTGGCAGTGGCATCCTCAAATCCCTTGAGGAATAACTCCGTAGAACCACCGCGGAGTTCAGCCGTGGACGGGCTGGTGGCAGTGATCGACGTTGGTCCTGAAGTGTCTGTGCTGGAGCTGGCCGGGACTGCCGTTGGCTCAGCGTGGACAGCGGTTGGATCGTCACTGCCGCAGGCGGCCAAGGCCACAATGGCCATGAGCATGAATACTCCAATCAGTATTCGATGGGAGTGCGTAAATATGGGTAGTTGCCGAATCCGGTTATACAAACTTCTTCCTCCTGAAATTTTAGGAACTATTTAGTGAAATCGAGTAATCAATGTGATTGAAAAGCCCGACATATTCAAAACATGACTTATCTGATAAGACGGCGATCATGTCATTCCCTTGGCTGATTTTTGCTCGTTTTTAGCTGGTTTTAGCTGGAAACTGCTGGTGGATGCGTCAAGTTGTTGCTTTTAACACTCCCTTTAGCCCCTCTGGCATGGCACGGGCTGCGGCATGGCTCCAAAGGGCCATGACGAAGATGATTATCAAATACGGGAGCATGTCCAGAATGAATGGCGACACTGGAGCGCCAACCGTCTGAAGCTGTAATTGCAGGCCAATTGCGCCGCCAAATAACAACGCGCCCACCATGGCTCTGAGCGGAGACCACATGGCGAAGATGACGAGGCCTACGGCGACGAAGCCGCGACCCACGGTCATCCCTTCTGACCAGGTGTGGGTGAATCCCAATGAGAGCTGGGCACCGCCTAAACCAGCCAAAGCTCCGCCAATGGCGATGGCGGCTATCTGGATGACGTACGGGTTTCTACCGGCTGCGTAGGCAACGCTGATACTCTCGCCTACTGCTTTCAGACTCAGACCCGTTCGGGTGTAATGCAGTCCCCAGAAGAGCAATGGCCCCAGCCCGTAGGCTATGTAGGCCAATATGTCCTGATCGAACAATGCGCTGCCGAACTTGGGTATTTCAGACAAGAACGGTATGGCGATCGGGTTCAATCCCCCAATGGTACTGTCCACATAGCTACGTCCGGCGTAGGCCGTGATGCCCGCTCCAAAGAGGGTCAGGGCAAAACCCGTCGCCAATTGGTTAGTGTTCCTATAGATGACCAGGTAAGCCAGAATCAGGCTTAAAGCGCTGCCACCAATCATGCCGGCAAAAATGCCCAGCGTGACTGACCCAGTTTCCACGGTGGCAATGAAGCCAAAGCAGGCTCCCATGAGCATTGAGCCTTCAATACCCAGGTTAATCCTGCCGGCCCGCTCGGTAATCAATTCACCGTAGGTGGCGTAGAGAACGGATATCCCAGGGCCAACTGCCCCAGTTAAAGTTCCACCAAGTACTAGCCATACATCGCTCATTCTGTCTTACGCTCGAATCGGCGAAAACCGAGGATAGAGAACAGGACAAGACCAATCAATATCAACATGGCCGCTGATGGCAGGTTGCCGCTGAATTGGAGAACATCTCCGCCAACAACTATCAAAGCAATCAGGAAGCTGGTGCCAATAATGCCGATTGGGTTGTGGTTGGCCATCCAACTGGCCAAGAATCCCATGAACCCCAGGCTGTTGGAGATTCCGGGTCGTAGGTGATGTTGGATGCCGGATACCTCACTCATGCCTGCGAGACCGGCCAGGCCGCCGCCGACCAGCATGGCAATTATGATGTATCGCAAGACGGGTATGCCGCGCCGACGTGCCGCGTCAGGGTTGCCGCCAACGGCACGCATGTTGGCCCCCCACCGGGTACGGCTGAGGAACAGGTAGGTTGCGATAATTCCGATCACGGGTAGCACCAAGCCAAAGTGGAGGCGAGTGTCGGCAATGGCCGGCAAGATAGACTCAACTTCAAAGTTGGCGGTGTAGGGGTAGCCGAAGCCCGTAGGGTTCTTCCAGGCACCAAAAACAAATACGTTGACGAAAAGGATGGCCACGTAGTTGGACAACAAGGTGGAGATGACTTCGTTCACGTTTCGAAAATGCCGCAGGGCGATGGCAAATCCAGCCCAGATAGCGCCGCCCAGGAAACCGGCGATAGCCATTGCTGGGAGCATGAGCCAAATGGTCGGGAAATCCATGTAGAGGGCAACGCCGGTGGCGGCCCAAGCGCCGATATACAGTTGGCCCTCGCCGCCCACGTTGATTAGTCCTACTCGGGCCGGTATCGATGCCGCCAGCGCCGTTAGGACGAAGGGAATCATCCTGACGCCAACCTCACTAATGCCCACCTTGCTGCCCAGGGTCCCCTCAAACATCTTGGAATAGACTTCAAATGGGTCTCGTCCGATGATGGCGATGAAGATGCCAAAGACGATGAAAGCAAAGGCAATGGCCATTAGAGACCGCACAATGGGACGGTCGGTCAGGTTGATTGCGATGCCTCTAGCTTGGTTTATGGAGATTGGGGTAGTCATCGGTTATTCAGTCGTACCGGTCATCAGCATGCCAATCTCTTGGACGGAGGCTGCTTCAGTGGGGAATTCACCCACGATGTTGCCTTGAAACATCACCATCATGTGGTCGCTCAACGACAAAAGCTCGTCAAGGTCTTCTGATACCAGGACGATGGCCCCGCCACGGTCCCGGAAATCCAGCATCAGACGTCGGGTTGCTTCGGCGTTTATCACGTCTAGCCCACGGGTTGGGTAGTAGGCCATCAGGACCTTGGGCGCAACGGCTGCATCGCGTGTGAGTTCCATCTCACGGGCTAGAATCACCCGCTGGACATTGCCGCCGGACAACTTGTCCACCCGCATGTCATGGGGTGCCAACCGCAGCGGGAAGCCGATCAGGGCGGAGCTGATCTTTTCCCTGATGCCGGCTAGGTCCAGCCAAATTCCCCCGTTGCCGTAGTTACTGAGTTCGCCAAGTACCAGGTTTTCATCCACCCGCATTTCGGGCACCATGGCCATAGTGATGGGGTCTTCTGAAACGTAGCTGACGCCCGCTTCAAGGATATTTGAGACAGACCAGCCTTTTACGTCTTCTCCGGCCAGGAAGATGCTCCCACTTCTTTGTTTGATCATTCCCAGTAGAGTTTCGCCCAATTCCTGTTGGCCGTTGCCAGATATGCCAGCGACTCCCAACATTTCGCCAGGCATTACTTTGAAATTAATTGCGTGCAGCCCTCTGGGGTCGCTTGCTTCACTGGTCCACACGTCTTTGAATTCAACAGCAGGGGTAACGTCGCCATCTGCGACTTCTCTCTGGTAAGCGATCTTCTTGGAATCGTATTCGATGTCGCTGCGTATTCGAGCTCTTGGCGGGACTGCTTCTAGGTCAATACCCATCATCAGGGCCACCAGGTTATCTCCGTCAACTCCCTCGCTCGTTCCTGTTGAGACCACAGCGCCGTGCCTGAGCACGGTAATCCGGTCAGCGGAGGCTAGAACCTCTGGAATCTTGTGAGTAATGAACAAAATGGCGTAGCCGTCACGCCTCAGTTCGTTGAATACCTCGAATAAACCTTCCACTTCGTGGGGGGCCAAAACACTGGTCGGTTCGTCAAGAATCAGCACCCTGGCTTTGGCCATGATGAGTTTAATCAGCTCAACTTTTTGGCGTTCACCCATGGTGAGGTCGCTGACCCTGGCTGACGGACTCACGTGCAGGCCGTACCTCTCTGAAACTCCCTCAATCTGCTTGGTCAATGCACTCCGACTCAGAATCAGACCTTGGTCAGGCAAGAAGAGCGCAACGTTTTCAGTGACAGTCAGAGCAGGGATCAGAGCAAAGTTCTGGAAGACCATTCCAACACCAATGGCTCGGCTGTCGTGCGGAGATTGAATCTGGGCGTCTTCGCCCTTGAATAAAATGGTGCCTTCTTCGGGCCGGTTCACGCCGTAGATGACCTTCATAAGCGTGCTTTTACCGGCACCGTTTTCGCCCAGCACCGCGTGGACTTCTCCTCCATAGATGTCCAAGGTGATGTTGTTGTTCGCTACCAGATCACCAAACCGTTTGGTGATGCCACGTAGGGCGAGTAATGGATGAGCATCTGATCCCCGCAGGCCGTCCTGTGATGCAGTTACCGATTGGTCTGATACTTCTGGGCCATTGGAAGGCGACAGACTAGTCTTGCTTTTGGATTTACCCAACCAGGGCAAAGTGATAGGCAAAAACGAACTCCTGCGTAGCCAAACAGGGCGACGGAGAGAGGATTTCCACAAGTAATGACGATAACAATGAATGATTATTATTGCTGGTTGGTGTTTCGCACATATGTCGTAGATGTTAACTTTTTGTTACGTGCCTTGAGCCTGCGCCCCTGCCTGCGCCAATAAACGAGTTGCTCATACCCCAACTGCTGTGATTCAATTTGAGCGTCAATCCAAGGATTTTGCAAGGAAAACCCGTGCCTTCGGCTGTATTAGAGCGAGATAAACGCAAAATAATGGAACCGGATAAAAACAAAACAATTGTTATCGCGCTGGGCGGCAACGCCATTCTCTCTGACGGCGATGCTGGCGATGTTGCGCAGCAGATGCTGAGCATGGAACTGGCGTGCCGTCAGTTGGTGCCGCTGTTTCGCTCTGGAAATCGGGTGGTAATCACCCACGGCAACGGCCCACAAGTTGGCAGCCTGCTGATTCAACAGGAGGAATCTGCTTCGGATATTCCTCCTCAGCCCCTGGATATCTGTGTGGCAATGACCCAGGGCCAGATTGGCACCATGCTCCAGCAGGTGCTCGGCAAGATTCTGCGTGCTGAGAGTATTCAGCGCGATGTGGTTACGCTGATTAGCCACTTTGTAGTGGCCGAGGATGACCCCGATTTTAGCCTTGGCTCCAAGCCCATCGGACCGTTTTTGGATGCAGTTAGCAAGGAAAAATATGAAGAACGCGGCCATACGGTAATGGAAGTGCAACCGGGCAGCGATAAACCGTTTCGGCGGTCGGTCGCCTCACCCATGCCGCTACGATTGTTGGAACGCCGGTCGCTCCGAGCGCTGGTCAACCAAGGGGCCATCGTAATCGCCGGCGGTGGTGGCGGTATTCCTGTGGTACTGGAACAGGACGGCTCCTACCGCAGGGTTGAGGCAGTGATCGACAAAGACTTGGCTGGAGAAAACCTGGCCGAGAGTGTGGATGCCGACATCTATATGGTGCTAACGAATGTTGAATCCGTAGCGTTGGATTTTGGCACCGACAAGCAGCGGTCCCTACGGGATATCACCGTTGCCCAGGCAAAAGAATATTTTCAAGAAGGTCAGTTTGGCATTGGGAGCATGGCTCCCAAGGTCTTGGGCTGCATTAAGTTCGTTGAATTTGGCGGTGAACGGGCCGTGATTACCGGCCTGGAGTGGGTGGAAGAAGCCCTGGCCGGCCGGGCCGGAACTCAGATATTACCGGGCTGAGGCAAGATAACGCGTTTGAAAGCCCGTACAGATGAAATGGAACACGTTCTAAGAGCACAACAATTTAATAAAAAGCTAATTGCCCAGGTGTTTGACGCCGCAGAGGAGATGGAGAAAGTGGTTGCCCTCGGCGGCAGCCAAGAGTTGCGTGGCCGAATTATGGCCTCGCTGTTCTACTCTGTCAGTACCCGTACGCGGCTTTCATTTGAGTCGGCCATGCACCGGCTGGGTGGCAGCGTAATCTCCACGGAAAACCCCCAGTATTTCTCAGACTTTGAGCCTTCGTTGATTTCTGCCAGGAATTCGCCCGGAAATTCACTCGGAGATGCGGTCGACAATTCGGTTGGACATTTTGAAGATACGATCAGAATGGTTAACCAATATGCCGACCTGATAGTCCTGCGCCATCCCGATTCCAACCTGGTTTACCGGGCGTCTGAAGTTTCATCCATCCCGGTTATCAACGCTGGCGGCGGAAGCCAACACCCAACCCAAGCGCTATTGGACCTCTATACGATCTACCGATCGATTGACGGCATCGACGGCGTGGGGGTAGTGATGATGGGCGATCTGGCAAACAGTGGCGCCTGCCGGTCTCTCTGCTATTTCCTGGCTAAATATTCTGGAATCAAGCTGTGGCTGGTGTCTCCCAAAGAACTGTCTTTGGGCAATGATCTGTTGGAGTACCTGGGTCGGCATGGCGTTCAGGTACAGCAGATACACGGTCCAGGCGCGGAACTGGATGACGCGCTGAAACAGGCCGGAGTGATCTATCAGACTGATTTGCCCCAAGATTACCAACCCACCGAGGGCGGGCCGTCTCGTCAGGCGTTCCGTATCGACCCGGATATGATGCGACTGATCCGAGAGCGCGCCATCATAATGCACCCCTTCCCCAGGGTAGATAGCATCGCCCTGGAAGTGGACTCAGACCCAAGAGCGCATTATTTTCAGCAGATTTCAAATGGCCTCTTTATCAGGATGGCCCTTTTGCAGATGCTCCTTTAGGCAGCGAAACCACTGCGCCAAGAAGAAATTAGTCAGACAAAAAACAAGGAGCCAGCCATGGCTAAAACAGCATTATTAGAAGTACGTGACAAGGTTGCTTATGTCACTTTGAACCGGCCAGAAAAACTTAACGCCATCAACAACGATATGTTGGGCGATCTTTTTGAAGCGTTCACGGAAATCAAAGACAACCCAGACATCTGGGTGGTGGTTTTAACCGGGGCAGGACGGGCCTTTTGTTCCGGCCATGACCTGGTGATGGGCCGGAACGAACCCCGCGGCGACACCGACGATTTTTACATATTCTTGAGTCAATTATGGAAGCCGGTGATCGCAGCAGTTAACGGATATTGCCTGGCCCAGGGTGGCGGACTGGCCCTGCTCAGTGACATACGTATCGCCTCTGAAGACGCCGAATTCGGCTGGCCGCAGGTAAAGCGTGGTATCGCGTCCATCAGCGGGCCGACCATTCTGTCCCACTACATCCCCATGGGTGCCGCGCTCAAGATACTGTTCACCGGCGAGTTCTGCGACGCCCAAGAAGCCTATCGTCTGGGCATGCTCCAAGAGGTGGTGCCCAAAGACAAACTGCTGGAACGGGCAGAGGAACTGGCCCGATCCATCGTTGACAACTGCGCGCCTCTCGCCGTGCAAGCCATCAAAGAGTCGGCCATCACCGGCATGGGCATCAGCGATTTCAAGACCCGAGTGGAAAACTCACGCCGCATCGCCGTCCCGGTGAGCCAGAGTGAGGACTCGAACGAGGGCCTGACTGCGTTTGCTGAAAAGCGGAAGCCGGTGTTCAAGGGCCGATGATCCCCATAGGTAACAACTGCCCGTTTAGTTGGATGACCTTTGTCTAACGCTCTAGAAGGAGTGAAGATCCTTGACCTGAGCCAGGGTGTGGCAGGCGCTTACTGCACGAAGCTGCTGGCAGGGTCAGGCGCTGACGTCATCAAGGTTGAACCGACCAAAATTGGCGAAATCACTCGCCGCCTAGGCCCATTCTCTGGTGACCAACCAGGCGTGGAGCAAGGCCTGATGCATCTCTATCTCAATACTGGGAAGAAAAGCGTCACCTTAGACGTGCACTCAGCCGAAGGCCAAAGCCTGTTTCGGCGTTTGGCCAAGGACGCAGACTTGGTCGTTGAAAGCTTCATGCCAGGCACCATGGTCGACCTAGGCTTGGGCTATGACCAGCTTTCAGCGGACAACCCAGGGCTGGTGATGACCTCCGTTACTTTCTTTGGTCAGGATGGACCCTACAGCGGCTATAAGGGCGGTGAGATCATTGCGCAAGCCGTGAGCGGCAACCTTCAGATCACCGGCGCACCAGACCGTGAACCCCTGATGGTCGGAGGGTACCTAGCCCAGTACGTCGGCGGGCAGGCTGCCTGTGCCGCTTCGCTGATGGCCGTATTTCATTCTATGATGTCCGGTGAGGGCCAGATTGTAGATTGTTCCATTGTAGAAGCCAACACCGACATGCTCGACCGGTGGGGCATTGACGCTGTGCTGGGGCGTGGTGACCAACCCAGAACCGGCATGGCCCACCACTGGACCTACCCCACCCAACTGTATCCCTGCCGTGATGGCTACGTGGCACTAGGCATTGAACCGGCCGGATGGGGAGCGCTGGCTGATATGGTGGGCGATGACGCACTGCGCAAGCCTGAGTACACCGGTCCAGAGCGCAAGCAGTACCATGCCGAGATCGACCCGATATTGGTGGCCTGGCTTGAAGACCTGGGCAAGATGGAAGTGTTCGAAGGATTCCAAAAGAACCGTATGTCTTCGGGGATTCTGATGACCCCGGCAGATATGTTGGAGTCGCCCCAATTACAGGCCCGAAATTTCTTCCAAGAAGTGGAACACCCCTCAACCGGCCCTCAGATGTACCCCGGCCCGCCGTACCAACTCTCAGATTCCGAGTGGATCCAAACCAGGGCACCGCTCCTTGGCGAGCACAATCATGAAGTCTATGTCGGTCAGCTTGGATTGTCTGAACTAGAGTTAACTGAGCTCTCAGCAAAAGGGGTAAACTGAAATGCCTAACCCGTTACTCGGCGGAATACGCGTCTTGGATATGACCCAGATTCGGGCTGGCCCCAAGGGTTCCCGCTGGCTTGCCGATGCCGGGGCCGAGGTCATCAAGTTGGAGGCCAGAGGGCGTTCCGACTCGAGAGGTTTCGGTCGCAGGGGCAGCGGAAACACGGCAGGCCCTATCGCGGCAATCTCCGAAGCGGCTCAAAGAGAAGGGAACCGGGTCGCCTTTGAGCAATTGAACCGCAACAAGCTTGGTCTTTCAATTGACCTGTCGTTCCCGGAAGGCAAAGAGCTTTTTAAGAGCATGGTTAGCGTCTGTGACGTGGTCATGGAGAATTTCAGCTACGGCGTCATGGACCGGCTGGGGCTGGGGTATGACGACCTGCGGAAATACCGGCCTGATCTGGTAATGATGTCCATGCCTGCCTACGGTTCCAGCGGCCCGTACCGAGACTATGTGTCCTTTGGCTGGGCGCAAGAACACATGGGTGGTATAACATCTCGCACCGGCTACCGAGGCGGCCCACCACAGAAGACTGGGACGATCGTGGCTGACCCTTTGAACGGCGTCCATGGTGCGATTGCCGTTATGACCGCCCTTATCGGCCGGGCCAAAACAGGCCAGGGCCGGTTCATTGATTTCTCCCAGTTGGAATCCATGGTTCCTCTGAGCGGAGAGGCGATCCTGGACTATTCAGTCAACGACCGTCCTCCGCAATGTAACGGAAACCGAGATTTCTATATGGCCCCCCAAGGCGTCTACCCGTGCACCGGCGACGACAACTGGGTCGGCATCTCAGTGACCACTGACGAGGAATGGGCAGCGTTGTGCGTCGTTCTGCAGAACCCCGAAATGGCGTCAGATTCACGCTTTGCGAACGGGCGTGGCCGAGTGGAGAATCATGACGCGCTGGATAGCATGATTGAGCAGTGGACTCGTCAGCGAGAGAAGAACCAGGCCATGCGAGAACTGCAGAAGGCCGGAGTCCCGGCGGGCGCGGTTCTAGACCAGGCGGAGGCCTACCGAGACGCACAAGCGGTGTCCAGGGACTTCTTGGTGGAATTAACCCATCCGGACGGAGTGATCTACCCCTATTCCAGGACGCCCGCTAGGTTCTCCAAGACCCCAGCAGAGGTCAGGACTCCCGGACCGTTGCTGGGCGAACACAACGAATACCTACTCGGCTCCCTGTTGGGGATTTCAGCCCCCGAAAGGGAACGGCTAGAGTCCTCCGGAGTAACGGCCACTCTGTCTACCGACTTGAGTTAGAATCCCAGCCAACATCCAATTTGTCTTTAGACCTGTTTTAAAAAGGACGTGCAATGCCAGTCACATCAATTGAGATTAAGTCCACTCACCCGTATGCCGGAGGCCAGGTCTTCGGAGACGCCGGGGCGTACGAGCAACTGGACGGCGTGTTTTATTTTGCGGTGGACCCAAAGCACAGCGCCAATGAGACCATCGCAGATATAGAACTGGCCCCCAGAAACGCAGATGGACTGGTCGAATTTTCGACAGACTTTCGTATCCTGAGGCCCGTTGACCCTAAACTCGGCAACCGCCGCATCTTGATGGACGTTCCAAACCGAGGCAAACAACTGGCTATTAGGAACATCAACAGCGGGCCGGAACAGTCGCCAGACGCCCCCATTGACCCAGGCAACGGCTTCCTGATGCGACAGGGCTACGTAGTGGTCTGGTGTGCCTGGCAGCACGACGTGCCCAATGTCCCGGGGATGCTCCGGGTCAACATCCCCGACGCCGTAACTTCAGATGGGCCGATCTCCGGCAAGATTGTTGTTACTTTCCAATTGAACTCGCCGTCCCAGGGTGAATTCCTATCTAGCCGCAACCACCAGGCCTACAAGGCCAGCGACGTTAACGATCAGTCTGCGGTGATGACTGTTCAGGACCACGAAGACGCGCCAGAGCAGATTGTTCCCAGAGACCAGTGGTCATTTGCTCGGTTGGAGAACGGATCAGCCGTCGCCGACGATAGTTACGTGCACCTACCAGCGGGGTTCGAACCTGGCAAGGTTTACCAGGTGATTTACACCACCACCGGCGCGCCGGTAGTCGGCCTGGGCAAGCTCGCAACTAGGGACTCGGCCACCTTCCTGCGCTACGCATCCGCAGCGGAGGGAAACCCTCTGGCTGGACTCATCGACTACTCCTACAGCTTTGGAGTCTCCCAAAGTGCCCGCTTCCTGCGATTGTTCCTCTATCTGGGTTTGAACCGTGACGAATCAGGCCGCTTGGCGTTTGACGGCTTCATGCCCCACGTGGCTGGCGGCAAAATGGGTGAGTTCAACAACCGGTTCGCCCAGCCCTCCAGCCAGGCCACCCGGAGCGGCAACAGCCTGTTCCCGTTCAGCGACGCCACCCAAACCGACCCAGAGACCGGCCTGACGGACGGAATCCTGGCTCGACTCTCTGCCCAAGGCGAACTGCCAAAGGTCATGTACACCCATACCCCTTCGGAGTACTGGGCAGGCCACGGTTCATTGATGCACAGCAACATTGCTGGGGACAAAGACGTGGCTGCGCCCGAAGAAGTGCGCATCTACGTCGTGTCTGGTGCCCAACATGCCCTGAGCAGTTTCCCACCCACGGACAACGATGCTGATAATTACCACGGCCAGCACAAGTTCAGCATCGTCGAATACCGAGGTCTGCTGCGGGCTGCCTTGACCAACCTTGACCGTTGGGTGACCACCGGAGAAGCCGCACCACCTAGCCAGCACCCAAGAATCGACAATGGTACAGCGGTCAGCCCGGAAGGAGTTGCGTCGGCTTTCGCAAAAATCCCAGGGGCGAAACTGCCCAACCCCGCGCGCCGATTCACTCGCTTGGACTTTGGACCAGATCCGAAGATCCCGACGAAGACCCCAGCGGTAATTGGCAAGGTCTTTCCGCATCAAGTGTCGGCGGTCGACGACGACGCCAACGAAATCTCAGGTATCCGACTGCCGTTTATCACTGTGCCGTTGGCCACCCACGCTGGTTGGAACACGCGCCACCCGGACATTGGCGGTAGCGGACAGGTTATCGGCACGGGCGGGGCGTCCGGTGGCACACTGCGGGGTTCCATGATCCCGTTCCCGGCCACCCGCGAAAAACGGGAGGCAACCGGAGATCAGCGTCGGTCAATCGAAGAGCGATACGATTCCAAGGATCAGTATCTGGGCTTGGTAAAACAGGCAACAAAAGACCTGATTAAACAGCGTTACCTGCTTGATGAAGACCTGGAACGGATAGTCGACCTGGCCGGTGAGCACTACGACTACCTGACCGCCTAATTAGGCGGTCAGAAGATTTGTCGGTAATCAAATCTTTAGCTCGATTTACGATTGCAGAGTATTTATTGCACAAGGGTTTTAATATAGTCAGCAAAAAGCAAGTAGGAGAAGTCTTATTCGAGAGAATAATGAGCAACCTAGGACTAGATTCTGCGATTTGACAATCGACGCGAGAATTGCGGCGTATATTGAAATTGGTGTAGTAAGTTTCGTTTCGCTAATCTATGCTATTGGGCTCTTCGCGATAGCTGTGCGAAAATGGAAAACGGTAACAGGGCTTGATTTCGAGTGGCAGTCCGCGTTATTCGTGAGGGTTATTGGGATGTTGCCATACTTAGTAATTGCAGCCGCGGTATGGCGGGTAAATCTCAGTGTCTTTGGTAATAGAGCTTCTTCGGAGGTGATTCCAGAGGCAGGTAAAATACTTGAACCTGTAAAGGGTACACTTGACGATTGATGAGATATTTCATAGTAAAACCTAGCACCACGGTTGGAACAATGAAGAAGGTAATCTCTGATCAAAGTCAGCGAGTCTTTCCAATTGTCGATGACGCAAACATCTTCCAGGGCTTAATATATGCGAGGGACTTCGAAGAACGGTCTGACACAGATAGTGCTTCTACAATTTTAAGTCTCGCGAAAAAATGGAATGACCGGAATATATTCGTATTGTCGTCCCAGTCATCGTCGCATACCAAAGATATTCTTCATGTAAACGATCTTCAATTGGTTCCAGTGTTAGACTCGAATTACCGTGTGATTGGAACAATCGACTCTTCTTCTTAAGCCTAGATAAACACAGAATCAAACCGGAATTCGTTGGCTGCCGGGCTACAGGTTAAGCGAGTGTTCCTCGTAGTCCTTGAGCTTGTTGTAGATTTGAATTCGGTGCCGGTATGACTCTAAGACCACGATTCGGTCATTGGCATCGACATTCACCGCCACAGGTCTGCGGAAGCGCCACTCCGGTTCCATGTCCGCCCGGCGTCGGGCTTTGATTATCTCCGGGTTGGCGTTGATGTAAGTCTGCGTCCAGGGTGACGGCTCCTGCGCGTCTCCCACTAGGGTCGTGATGTAACGGCCATCAGCGTCATAGATCTGAACGCGGTGATTACCCCAGTCGGTCACATAAACATCACCATCCGAGTCTACAGCCACGCCGGACGGCCCCTTCAGCGAACCCAGCCCAGATGCGGTGCCTTCAAACTTCACCAACAGCTTGCCGTCTGGGGAAAATTTCTGGACTCGGTTGTTGCCCCAGTCGGCCACATAGATGTCGTCGTTGCGGTCGATACAGAGACCCCAAGGCATCTCGAAACTTCCATCCTCAGTGCCCTGTTGGCCGAAGTTCGACTTGAACCCGCCGGTCCTGGCGAAGCGTTGCACCCGGTGGTTCAGACTGTCGACAACCCAGAGGTCGTCTTGTGAGTCGAAGGCGATTCCTGATGGACCACTCAGCAGACCATCGTCAGTGCCAAATCGGCCCCAGTGAAAGCGGAAAGCCCCCTCGACATCGAAGACTGAAATCCGGTTGGTGAATTCGTCGGAAACGTAGACTCGACCATCCTGATCAACGTCTATGGAGCGGGGCCAGATGAAGCGTCCATCTTCACCGCCAAACGATCCGAACTGGCCTTGAAACTCACTGTCGAGGCTAATCTTGCTGACCCTTTGGCCTAGCTGTTCCACACCCCGGCTCAGTACATAGACACGGCCATCTTTGCCCAGAACAAAATCCTGGGGTGTCCAGAATCCTTGGCCGGACTGGCTGTACATGCCGATGCAATGGCTATAGTCGAAAACCCGACCGGCGGCGACTGTTGTCAGCACTGCGGTTCTCCAAACGGCGAACTCAAAATAGGCCCGCTCACAATTTTTATAAGTCTGTGTGTTTTGCCAGTCTGTTCTAGACGAATGACATTTGCTCGAACTGACCGCCCACTATCGGCACGGCGTCCAATCCCATCCATTTGTCCACGATCGTGGAGTACAAGCCGCGAAAGTCGTAGTTCGGCTCCAGGTCACCCTGGGTTAAATTTTCCGGTTTCAGCGAAGGGTAAGCGCCGTACATGCCGCCCTTAACCCGGTCGCCGATGACAAAGGCCACACCGGCTGCTCCGTGGTCGGTTCCAGTGCCGTTGTCGCGGACACGCCGGCCAAACTCACTGAAGATCATCATCACCACGTTCTCGCTGGCGTCGTGCTCACGGAGGTCGGCAAAGAAACTGTCCACGGCCTCGGAGATGTCCATCCAGAGCTTGGCGTGGGAGCCGCCTTGGTTGAAGTGCGTGTCAAAGGGACCGTGGGAGGTGTAGAAGACCTGGGTTCCCAGGTCGGCCAGGTGTACCTGCGCCACGTCCTTCAGGTTGGTTGCGATTGTTGTGTTTCCGTACTCGACAGTTGACGAATATTGCTGTGGGGCGACCTTGATGATGTCGGCACCCCTCAGCGCATCCAGTCCGGTCTGCCCCAGATACTCCATGGTCAGTCCGCTGCCAATGGCGGGAGAATACATCCGAGCGAAGCTATCTAGGAGCTGGGTGCGCTCGTCTTGGGAATTTATCCCGGACACTGACGAGAACACGCCGTAGGTAGCCAGGTGGTTAACAGATGTTATGGGCACGCCGCGCATGGTCATCGCCCTGGGCAGACCCTGCCCAAAGTTCACACCCTTCAGCACGTTTTCCCCGATAGGGTCCAGGTCTCGGATGACCTTGGCCACCCAGCCGTCGGTGCCAATCTTGTTCGGCTCACAGGTATGCCAGATATCCATGGCTCTAAAATGCGACCGAGGCGAGTTCTCAAATCCAACGCCGTGGACGATGGCCATGTTGCCCTTGTCGTAGATATCTTTGAACTGGTCCATGTCCGAACGGAAAGCCAGTTCGTCATCAATGGGCACAACCTGGTCGGCTGGGATATTGACCTTGGGTCGGGCGTCCCAGTAATGGCCGTTGGTATACGGAACAATCGTGTTTAGGTAATCGTTGGCCCCGGTGAGTTGCAGTATGACCAAGACGGGGTCTTTGGATGTTGTTGCCATTATCTATCTCCCCCGGAGTTGTTCCGGGTGTTTGGCTAGGTGACCTGGGCTAGGCGACCTGGGTTAGGCAAATTGATAATCCCTTGAGGCGGCAATCAGGGCTAATAACTTGCCCACTCTATCTTCTGAAGAGCTGATCTCTTCGGGCGTGTTCCAGGCTAATTTCCCGCCCTTGAGGGCGTGGCTGAGTAGTTCTTTCAAGGTTGTGTCGCTGACCTGCAGCGGCCCCATGGAGTCTAGGCAGACTGCAACCATGGTTTGTGCAGAGTTGTTCGGCTGGGACTGGACCCGGTCAACGATTGCTCGAACTCCAGGGTGGGAAATATCTCCCAGAACGCCCGCTGCAAAATTGACCCGGCGCATCAAAGCCCCGGCGTCGATCCATGCGGCACCGGTGTGCCAACCTTCAACGCTGGGCGGGTTGAGCAGTTCTTGTCCCTGCCAGGCGCACTCAAGGGCCAGGTTGTTGAATCCGGGTCTGAACCCCTCGTAATTCCCGGCCATGCGCACGGTGCCGACGATTAGTTCTGCTGGGCTTTTGACCCTGGCAAATAGGGAGTTCTTGAAGAAGTCAGAATTGAAAAGTACCCGCAGAATAAACCTTATATCGCCGTGCGATTCGTTGTATGCGTCCACCAGAACGTCGATAGCTACCGGGTCGTTGGGAGGTGTGGAATTCCAACTGGAAACTTCTGGTTCGTCTGCAACAAAAAATCTATAGAGATGCCGGGCCAAGAATCGGGGAGAGGCCGGTTGGTCCACGATGATGCCCATTATTTCTTCGCCGTTCAAGTTTCCGGTGCGGCCCAAGAACGTCTTTTCTCCGTTGTCGTGGTCCTCGGGTTTGTACTCAAAATTCCAGAAGAAACGGCCCAGCGGGTTCCGGGGAATCTTCGGGGCAATGGTCCAGCCGGTGAAGGCCCTGGCCGCACTCTTGATATCGTCCTCGGTGTAGTTGCCCACTCCCAAAGAGAAGAGTTCCAGTAATTCGCGGCCCCAGTTTTCATTGATGGCGCCGTCATGGTTGCCGTGGTTGTCCAACCAAAAGATCATGGCGGGTGACTTGGCCAATTCAACTAGTAGGTCACCGTATTTGCCGAGTCCATACTCTCGGAACATGGCAATTTGACGGCCAATCTCCGGCGGATTGTCAACCTTGGAGTTGCTGGTGGCGAACATCTGATGCCAGAACAGGGCGATCTTTTCTTCCAATGGACGCTGGGTATTCACCATCCGGAACATCCAATCAGCCTGACTGATTGGCGGGCCAAGTGCACCTTCGTAACCGGGGAGGATTCGGTACATCAACTCTTCATCAATGGGAGGCTGGTCTTCCGGATGGAGCAGTTCTTCAACGATAGCTTCGTAACCTTTTTCGGCACGGGCTACCAGGTCCGCACGTGGCTCGCCGAAACCGGCGCGTCGCATCAAATGGGCGATCAGTGCAATCTCTTGTCTGGTGGGCATACTCGAATCTCCGAATATAGCGCCTGAGCGCAGTACAAACCGTACTGATGCGTAACGTCAGCGGGGAAAGATCAGCACGGTAAAAAGCAATTTGAGACATCGTAGGTTTGGCGCTTGAAAGTGTCAATGTCACAGGCTACGAGTACGCTCAATTCTGGGGGGCAAAATTTAAATGGACTGCCCGATTGTGGTTCCCGTTTTTCGTTCCCGTTTGTGGTTCTTAAATGTAGAGTCATTCTGGCGGGGTCGGTATCTAACCGCTATACTCCGTCTCAATGTCGAAACGGATTGTATTTGTGCTTGCTCTGCTCTCGTTGGTCGTTCTCACGGCCTGCGGAACCGCAGCCACCTCCACCTCCCCGCCCCAAGCAACGGCTGTGCCAACTAGTGCTCCGGTTCCAACTATAGAAGCACTCGCCACGCAAACCAATCCCACAGAGACGCTAACAAAAGAACCACCGTCAGCCACCACACCTGACACGGCTGATATCAGCTCGGTTTTCATCCAACTGACTGATCCCCTGGACGAACCTCAGTTCTACTGCCTGGACGTTCCCGGATCCGGTACCTCCGTCAGATTGCAGGCCGCCCTCCAAGTCCACACTTGCAAACAGATTGAGACTGCCGAGGATGAACTTTTTGCCTTTGATTACCCCAGTCCGGGGCAGATATATATGGAAGCCTACGATCTGTGTATTGAGGCTGATGGAACCACATCTGGTTCCCAGATATTTTTCAGGCCCTGTTCAAACTCGCCAAACCAGATTTTCACAGTGGACTTTGACATAATCCGCCTTGGCGACGGCATCCATGACGGTTTGTGCGTGGCCGTAGACCCAGCTCCCGGCATCCCCACGGGAGGGCCAAGCCATCTGCGAAGAGACGTGACCCTTCAGCCCTGCAACCCACTGGACCCGGCAATTTCCCGGTGGATTTTTGGGTTGTTCGATTACTGATGGGCTACTACTGGTTAACTGCTGGAATAGCCCATTACAATTAAACTCGCTACCCCAACGTTTTGACATAATCAAGAAATGTTAATATTGTTGACTCGGTAAATCCTTTGTTATCAAAAACGAGCGGGTACGCTCAATAAAATTTCAGAAGTAGGTGGGAATTATGGTCAAGCAGGGTGTGATACCCGACGATTTGTCGAAACCATTTTGGGATGCCGCCAACGCAGGCAGATTGGAAATACAAAATTGCAGCGCCTGTAACCGGCTCCACAACCCCCCGGTGGCGGCCTGCACAAAATGTAAGTCTGGCGACAACATGGAATGGAAACTTATGAGTGGCAAGGGCAAGATCTACAACTACGGTGTGGTGTATGACTGCCCCGTTAGGTTGTTGCAACAGGACCAGCCATTCAACCTGGCAGTCATCACGCTGGATGAAGACTCTGGAATTCAGATGTACTCCCACCTGCCCGGCACCCCGATAGACGATGTCCCCGTTGGTGCCGCGGTGGAAGTGATTTTTGAAGAAACGGCCAACGGTCAGAAAGTTCCTGAATGGCGAGTAGTAAGCTAGCCTTTCCTGGATTTCACCACTAAATACCTCATTTAAAATCCGATACAGGTAATACCCGACACAGGTAATACCCCCACACAGGAGTTAATTATGGTCACAGAAAATGCTCCAGCTTCCATGTACCGAACAACCGAGGGGTTGGGAGTCTGGGAACATAAAGGCAAAGTAGCAGCCGTTGGTATTGGCCACTCGCCTACTACTCGCCGCTGGGACGGAACTGCCGAAAATACCATGGGAGCCAATAGCATCTTTGCGCTGCGACAGGCGATCGCGGATGCCGGCGTTGACCCAAGCCAGATTGATGGTCTGGTGCTAGATCCCGTAACCACCACCGGAGCGCACTGGCCGGAAGGCGACCCTATCCCGATGGATGTGGTTAACGCCTACAACCAGACTGACGATCCTTTGGACGGCATTGCCAAGTTGAGCGCAGAGTGGATCCTGAAGAATATGCCGGAGCTGTCGAACGTTAAGTTCACCATGTACGGCCCCGGCTGCATGTCTCATGCCATCGTCGTTGCGGCTCAGGCCGTTGGCGAAGGTCGCACCCACACCTGTTTGGTGCTCAAGAGTTGGCACAACCTGGAAGGCCGTTACAACCAGGCCGGAATCAGTACCCAAGATACAGTCCCTGGCAGCTTCGCCATGGCTCCGGGTCGCACGCTCTGGGGCGCACCCGGCTCCTACGGTACAGCCCTCCAGTTTGCCGAGTATTGTCGCAAGTATGGTAAATCCCACGACATGATGGCCCCCTTTATGCAGAACTCCAGGCGCAATGGCCTGCTGTTCCCAGAGGGCTACTGGGCCCAACACAGGCCGGAGCAATTGACGGAAGAGGACTACCTAAACGCACGTTGGATTGCCAAACCGGCCAGCCTATTCGATAACGACATTCCAATCATGGTATCTGGCGCTTACTTGTTCACCACTGCCGAACGAGCCAAAGACATGAAGCAGAAGCCCGTTTATATCATCAACCACGCCTCCAGCCGTGGCGCCCAGCGCAGCATTCTGCCAACACTTGAAGAGGTTGAAACGGAAACTGCGGAAACTGGTCGCAAGATCTATGAAGGCGCTGGCATCACCGCCGCTGACCTATCATTTGAGAATATGTACGACGGCTTTTCGCTGTTTCACCAGTTCCATCTGGAAGGCCTCCGGTACCGGGGGATGCAGAACGGAGACGCGCTGGACTTCTACCAGAAAGACATCAGCATCGAGGGGCCGGACCCAGTCCTACCCAGCGGTGGCAACATCGGCAGCGGACGCAGCCGGTTCTGGATGCACACAGACTGTATCCAGCAGATACAGGGAAGGGCCGGAGCCCGCGCCCTGACCGGCGTGAAGCCTGAGATCGGCGTCTCGGGCGGTCCCATGCCTATGGGTGGCAACTTCACCGTGTGGAGCGCAACCCCGGACTAACCCAAGCAATTATCCCTTCCCCCTGTCAGGGGGAAGGGCAGTTCCGACCTATTCGGAGATTGAGGGCTGTTTGTGTGACCTTACAGCCCTAACGCACCCAAATTAAGGAGAGATGAACCCACTTGGCTATACTCATTAGTTTCGATATCGACGGCACTCTGGAGGTGGGTGATCCTCCTGGCGTACTGACCATGGAATTAGTCCGCAAGACCCAAGAAGCAGGGATAATCGTCGGCAGCTGCTCCGACCGTCCCATCAGCGGCCAACGAGCAATCTGGGAAAAGCATGGCATTGCATATGACTTTGCTGTTTCCAAACACCAACTGCCCGATGTTAAAGCCAAATTCGAGGCTGATGTCTACTATCACATAGGAGACCGAGAAGACCTCGACAGGCAATATGCGCTGGCCGCAGGATTTGAATTCTTCTGGCCAGACGAAGCTGTTTCAGAGCCCTGGCTCAAGTAATACAGGAAAATCCCAAAAAATGATTCAAGGCTGATCGATGACCATGCAGGCTGACAATCTGAACGGCAAACGTCGTAAAGACAAACCATTGGAGGGAGTCCGTGTCGTGGACTTCACGTGGGTCCGGGCAGGACCGTGGGCAGCCCGTTGGCTGGCCACCCTGGGCGCAGAGGTAATCAAGGTAGAGTGGCCGGAGAACATGGACATGCTCCGGCAGAACCGGTTCACCGTGCCTCCGGGCGTGGAGCCGGGACCAAACTCCACCGGCCAGTTTGCCGACACCAACGCCGGAAAGCTTGGTCTTTCGATCAACGTCCGTCACCCCAAGGGCCTGGACGCCATCAAAAGCCTGATTTCAGTCTCTGATGTGGTCATCGAGAATTTCAGTTCTCGCATCATGTCCCGTTGGGGCTTGGGCTACGAAGAACTTAAGAATCTGAGACCGGACATTGTCTACGTTTCCATGGCCGGCTTTGGTCAGACGGGACGCCAGCATTATTTCGGAACCATGGGGCCGGCCGCCCAGGCGTTGTCAGGACTGACGCATCTGTCCGGCCTGCCCGGCGAACAACCCGCCGGTTGGGGCTGGTCTTACCTAGATGACACCGGCGGAATGTACGGCGCAATGTGCGCCCTGACCGCCCTCAAGCACCGCAATAACACTGGCCAGGGTCAGCACGTTGACCTGTCCCAGATGATTACCGGTATCACCCTCACCGGCTCGGCATTCTTGGACAAGTCGGTCAACGGACGCGAGTCACGGCGAGAAGGCTATCCCCCGGGTAACCGGACGGTCTGGCCTGGCGCTCCAGTGCTCAACAACTACCGTGGCCCCATTGCCGCGCCCCACAACGCCTACCGCACCCTGGGCGGCGGATATAACGATTGGTGCGTGATTGCCTGCCTTTCCGACGACGAATGGACGACTTTAGTCGGCGTATTAGGCAGCCCCGATTGGGCTAAAGACGCCAAATTCTCGGCTCTGGAAGGCCGCCTAGCCAACCAGGATGAGATGGACAAGGGCATAGAGGAATGGACCAGCACCCTGGCCAAGTACTCACTGGCTGATGTCTGTCAAGCTGCCGGTGTGCGGGCCATGCCGGTGCAAAGCTCTGAGGACCGTGTTGAGAACGACCCACAGCTTCGTCACCGGGGGATGTTCACCAAGGTGAATCACGCCATGCTGGGAGATTGGAAGTTCCAAGGCGCTCCCTTCCGACTGGACGGCAATAAAGTAGCCGTAAAAGGCCCGCCTCCAATGATTGGCGAACACACCTCTAGCATCATGGGTGACCTGTTGGGCATGAGCAACGCAGAATTGCTGGAAGGCTATGACGAAGGCGTGTTCTGGCCGGAAACCACACCCAAGTTCCCCTACGTTGAACAGGCCATCGAAGAGGCAAAAAATGACGTCAACTAATTCAGGAAATGATTTGCCAGGCCCCTTGGCCGGTGTGCGAGTCCTCGAACTGACCGGTGAGCACGCCCAATTCTGCGGCAAATTGATGGCCGACTTGGGCGCAGATGTGATCAAAATTGAACCACCGGGCGGACAAGAAACCCGCAATGTTGGCCCGTACCTAAACGACAAGGAACACCCGGAGCGTAGCCTCTACTTCTGGCATTACAACACCTCCAAACGTGGTGTGACTCTGGACATAACCCTGCCTGAGGGACAAGAGGTCTTCAAGAAACTGGCCGCTACGGCGACTCTGGTTCTAGAGAGCTTCCCGGCGGGTTACCTGCCAAGTATCGGTTTGGGGTATGAGGCACTATCAGAGAATAACCCGGGCCTGATAATGTGCTCGGTCACGCCCTTTGGGCAGGACGGCCCCTGGCGAGACTACAAGACGACCGACTTGCTGCACCTGGCAGCGGGCGGGCAGATGGCATCATCCGGTTATGACGTGGAAGACATACCCGATGCGCCCCCCATAGCGCCCGGCGGCGGCAACGCCTGGCACATCGTCAGCCACTACGCCTACATCGGAATTATGGGCGCTCTATATCACCGGGACTTCACCGGCGAGGGGCAATACATCGACGTTTCAGCCCACGAAGCCTGCTCACTGACCACCGAAGGCGCAATTGCCATCTATCTTTCAACCGGTGATGTAGTGCGCCGACATACCGGACGACACGCATCAGTGGATATGTCGCCTGGCATTCAGCATGCCACCAATGACGGTGGCTTTATTAATACGACCCGTTCGGGCAGCAACCTCACCCCGGCCAGGATCAAGATTCTGGCCTCGTGGATGGACGAGCACGGGCTGGCCCAAGACCTGTTGGATGAAAAGTACCAAGACCTGAAGGTGGTTGAAGAAGCGGGTCTGCATTTTGCCGACGTGCTGAAGAACTTCTTTGCCAACATGCCGCTGGTGGAAGCCTATGAGGGCGGACAGGAACTGAACTTCCCCTGGGGCGCAGTCCGCACCATGGAAGAGATAATGGGCGACCCACACCTACAAGACCGGGAATTCTTTGTGCCGGTGGAGCACCCGGAGTTGGGACAGGAGTTCACCTATCCTGGAGGGGCAGCCATCTACAACGCCTCGCCTTGGCGCATATCCCGTCGCGCACCGCTAATCGGTGAGCACAATCAAGAAATACTGGGCGGTGAGCTGGGCATTTCCAAGACTGGCTTGGAAGCGTTGCAGAAGACCGGGGCTATCTAGGCACCGGTCTTTTTAGACGCTGGGCTTCTCGAGCCGGATAAAGCGTCCGCCAATCAGCCATTCGGCGACGAACAGGTTCCCCTGGGCGTCCACCGCCAGACCGTGGGGGCTGTTGAACTTGCCCGTTTCGAGCAAGCTCGTCGGTATAACATTGCCCGCTGTGTCCTTGTTATTGGGCCAACCCTCAACATCGCAAACTTGGTCGTTGGCTCCCAGGTAACAGACAAACGCGTCGTCTTTCCCACAGATGGTCAGCCTGGCCCTAAGTTCGGCAATCATCAGTAGGTCTCCGTGGGTGACAAACCCGCTGGGAGTGGTCAGGAATTCGCTGCCAAACACCCTCTTGTACTGCCCCTCTAAGTCATAGACCTGCATTCGTCCGTTTGCTCGGTCTGCCACATACAGTTCATGAGGTGTGCTGCGCCGGCCGATGAAGATTGCGTGGGGGCAGGTAAACCTACCAGCCCATCCCTCCTCGCCGTTGATGCTGCTGATGTAGTTCCCGGATTTATCGTAACGGTGCACGTAGCTCTGACCATAGCCGTCGGCCACCCAAACATCGCCGTTGCCTCGGTGGCGTTCTTCGTTAACGGCCACCCAGGTTGGTGAGTACATGCCTTCTTGGTACACATCAAGGTTGGGCCGTGTCAGGCTGGCCAGCACGTTGCCTTCCAGGTCCATCTTCAGCACCTGACCTTTCGTCTCGCCAGCCGGATAGTCGTATCCGACGTCAGGGTGCCGTTTGCGGCCATTGTCGGCGATCCAGAGGAGTATTTACCACCCTCGTTAATTAACGTAATGCCGTGGGCTTCGCTGACGGCTATCGGGAAAGACCTTTAAAGCTTGGCGCGGCCCGTCCGGAGATGATTAGGCCACGTAGGTAGGCGTTGTACTTTTTGACGTTGCATTGGCCGGTGCCCAGCCGCAGACCCTTCTCAAATAGCTGGCCAAAGTTGATCGAAAGCGCGCCCCGTTTGGAGCCTTCATCCACGCCGCCCGGATCAGTGGGAACGTAGAGACCGGGGATGCCCAGCGCGCCGGTGGGATTGACCACGTCGATCACCTGGCTCAACACTATGTTCGGATCTTCGTCCTGCTCGCCGCCAACGGCAGATGAACCGGCGGTGGCCGCTTGGAAGCCAACGGCATCGATGTCCTTGTCTACTCCCTGGCCGCCGCTCATCTCTTTAATCTGCTGTACCGGATCGGCGGTGTCGAAGTTAATGGGAATACACCCAATTTCTGACGCTTTATCGAGGCGTTCTTGCACGTGGTCGATGACGTAGACCTCCGCTGCGCCGCGGATCAGGCAGCTTCTTCCCGCTTCATAACGCACCTCTATAAATTTATTTTGGCCAAATAAAAAGACCCGTTTACACAACTCATAAACGGGTCTTTTTATCAATCTAATACTGACTAAATTTAGTTAGTATCAACCATTCCGATAAATACCGCCTCCACTGAATGGCTGACTCTTAATCAGTAGGTTCTCGGTTAGATTCGGAGGCGGGTCACCAATTTTTAGGCATGAAAAAACCCCTTCAATCGAGGGGCCATGCCAAATGGATTCATGGGTTTAAGGGTGAAATCTCCACCTAATGGAAGGGACTATCACCGAGCATGATATCTTGTCTAACATATTTCGTAAATAAAATGGTCTGTATGAGAGTATTTAAACCTCCGGCCTCTACATTCCGAACGCAGTGCGCTATCACTGCGCTACATACCTGAATAAATCGTATTTTAATAACGTATGATTACATTCGGTGTCCCGAACGACGCGCGCTACCACCGGACCGTCCATATCCATCAGAATGTACGAACGAGCGGCCTCTCTAGCGTGAACCGAAGCTGAGTAATTGCGTACACGTCGTCACGGCGACTTCGAATGGCCCCTTGTAGACAACGGCTTTCATGGCGATGGCTCCTTTAGCAATGAACGAAGAATGAATGGGGCAAAATGTAACTGCTCGACAGGTTCACACCTGTCGAGCTTAATTTTGCGCATTGGGTTAGCGCTTTTGGTAGACCTGGAATCGGTGCCGGTTGGTCTCCACCACGTAGAGGCGGCCTTGATTGTCCAGTGTCAGTGAGACCGGCCCCCAGAAATAAGGTTCGGTTTGTGAGGAGATGTGGTAGGGGGTGTTCAGGTGGGCGGGCAGGTCTGGTGTCAGGTTGGAAATGTCCCGTTCAGCTTTTTCTTCCGGGTTGGAAGCCAGGTATTCATCCGCCCACTTGGAGAGGGTGGCTTCACCTTTTAGAATCAACTGGAAGCTGCCGTCAGCGGCCAAAACCTGGACTCGTTCGTTACCCCAGTCAGCCACATAGATGAATCCTTCTGAATCCACGGTGATGCTGGTGGGCCGTTGGAACTGGCCTTCGCTTTCGCCGGAGCTGCCAAATACTGCAGTGAATTGGCCATCATTGCTGAACTTTTGGATGCGGTCGTTCCGCCAGTCGGCGACGTACACATTGTCGTCGCTGTCCACCGCGACACCCCAGGGCAGGTTGAACTGGCCATCGCCGCTGCCGAAGCTCCCCCAGGTGGCGATAAATGCGCCATCCACTGAGAACTTCTGGATTCTGGAATTATTTTGGTCCACCACAAACAGATTGTCGGCAGAATCAACGGCTATCCCCGCAGGGCCGCTGAGTTCGCCGTCTGCTGATCCCGTATTGCCCCAGTGGGTCACGTATTCGCCACCGGTAGAGTAGGTCGTCACGCGGTTGTTGTATTCGTCAGTGATGTGCAGGTTGCCATGGCTATCTAGGGCCATTGCCACCGCCCAGGTAAACTGGCCGTCGCCGGAGCCGTTGCCGCGTCCGAACTCGCCGAGGTACTCGTCATCCAGGTTGCAGATGCCGATGCGGATGGCTGAGGCACGGGCCGGGTCGCAGCGGTTCAACACAAATATGCGGCCGTCATTGTCGGCAATGATGTCATAAGGATTGGCAAAACCCCGGCCATTGAAGCCGTTATTCACAATGCCAACGGTTTTTACGTAATCCAGGGTGATGCCGGGAGATTTGGTCTGCGTGCTCACGCGGGCCCCCTTGGTCAGCAGAGATTAAGCCAGTTGATATTCCCTAGTGGCCGCGACCAGCCGCAGCATGTTGCCCACCCGCTGCTCGGCTTCGTCGCCCTGTTGATGTCCTTTCAAGTCCAGGTCACCCTGGCGGGCGGCATATTCCACCAACACGAACCGTGTGGCTTCAGAGACCTCTATGGGGCCGAGCAGGTCCAAGCAACCGTCAGCCAGTCCAACCGGGTCGAGAACTCCCGCATCGGCGTCCGCTTCCAGGCGGTCGATGATCGAGCGCACGCCGGGGCTTTTGACGTTGGACAGTTCTTTGGCGACGAAGTTCACCCGTTCCACCAAAGCGCCGCTGTCGATCCATTCAGAGCCCTCATGCCAGCCTTCAACGGTGGGCGGCTGCAGCAGGCCCTGGCCCATGAATAGCATGTTTCGGGACACATTCTCGATGCCCAGCGCCGGGTTTTGGTAGCTGCCGGCCATACGGATAGCACCGACCACCATCTCCACCGGGTTCTTGACCCTGGCGTAGCGGGCTTCCTCAGACTTGAAATAATCGGAGTTGAACAGAGTACGCAGCATATCCCGGATCTCGTAGCCGGACGAGAAATAGGTGGCCATCATTGCCTGAATGGCCTTATCGCCAAATTCGGTGATTTCATCAGCGGCAAAGAACTGGAACAGCCGGGTTGCCACGAACTGGGCCGTGGATTCTTGCTTGGCGATGATGGCGATGATGTCTTCACCGTTGAAGTTTCCGGTCTCCCCAAGGAATGTCTTTTCGCCGTCGTCGTGGTCTTCATCTCGGTAGTCAAAGTGCCAGGCGATGCGGCCGTAGGGCCAGATGGAGTCCTTGGCGGCCCGGATAGACATGTATTCAGCGTTGCCCAGCGTCCAGCCAGTGAAGGCTCTGGAACACTCCTTAATATCATCCTCGGTGTAATTCCCAATGCCCATTGAGAAGAGTTCCAGGAGTTCTCGTCCGTAGTTCTCGTTGATGGCCTCGCCGTGGTTCTCATTGTTGTCCAACCACACAATCATGGCCGGGTCTTTGGACAGGTCAACCAGCAGGTCTTCAAAGCTGCCCATGCCAGACCGACGGAACATATCAACCTGGTTGAGCAATGAGCGGGCCTGGTTCAACTTGGCGTATCCGGTGGCGAATAGACCGTGCCAGAAGAGGGCCGTCTTTTCCTCTAATGGGCAAGACGTGGTGACCATGCGGTACATCCAGTAGGCGGCAGAACCAGGCAGATCACGCAGTTCTGATTGCTCCACATGGTAACGGCGAATCAGGTCGTCAGGCATATTGTTGGGTTCAGACGGGTGGAGCAGAGCTTCCACTGCGCCCTCGTATCCCAGGGCAAGATACTCTTCGAGTTCGTTCCTAGTGGCGCCGAAACCGGCACGCCGGAGCAGATGGGCCATCAGGGCGGTGTCGTTGCTTATCATCATCATTCCCTATTGGATAAATAACCGGGCAAATGTCGTTTCAGAAAGTTATGACTTGAATACGTCGAACTTCTCGAACTGTCCGTTGACGATGGGTGCGGCGTCCAGTCCCATCCAGTCTTCCAGGATGTTGGTGTAGAGGGAACGGAAGTCGTTGTTGGAGCGGAGGTCGCCTTCGATCTGTTCTGCTTCCGCCAAGGACGGGTATTCGCCGAACAGCCCGCCGTTCACTGCGCCACCAATCAGGAATGCGCCGCCGCCGGACCCGTGGTCGCTGCCGGAGCCGTTGTCCTTAATTCGGCGACCAAACTCGGAGAAGACCAAGATCGTGGCGTCCTCTTCAGTGTCGTGTTCTTTCAGGTCTTCCATCAGGGAACCAATCGCGCCGGCAACCTCGTTCCACAGTTTGGCGTGGGAGAGTAGTTCGCCGGAGTGGGTGTCAAACGGCCCGTGCTGGGTGTAGAGGACCTTGGCACCCAGGTTGGCATGGAACACCTGGGAGATGCTTTTGACGTTCTGAGCCAGGGCGTCGGGAGCGTATTCCACTGACGACGAATACAGACCCGGAGCCGTCCTCAGGATGTCGGCGCCGAGCAGGGCGTCCTTGCCAGTCTGTCCCAACAGGTCCATCACTGGGTCTCGTCCGGCAGCGCCGCCGTACATCTTGGAGAACGCCTCCAGGGTGAACATGCGGAGTTCTTCATCCTGCACGTCCGGGAAGAGGCCATAGGTCGCCAGGTCACCAACCGACGCCACAGATACACCGGGGCAGGCCAGTGCCCTGGGCAGGCCGCGACCAAAATTGATGCCAGTGAGCACGTTTTCGCCTAGAGGGTCAATATCGCGAATCGCCCGGCCCAGCCAGCCTTCCTTGCCGATGGTGTCCGGCTCTGCAGTGTGCCAAATGTCCATGGAGCGGAAGTGGGAGCGGTTGGGGTGCTCGTAGCCAATCCCATTAATCACCGCAACTTTACCCTCGTCCCACAGCGACTTAATCGGCCCCATGCTGGGGTTGAAACCCAACTGGTCGTTGATGGGAATCACCCGGTCCTGCGGTATGTTGACCGTGGTGCGAGAGTCGTAATACCGGCCCTCGCTGTAGGGGATGATGGTGTTCAGATAGTCGTTGCCACCAGAGAGTTGAATGACGATCAGGCTCTTTTCACGCTTGTTGGTGGTCATTTACGGCGAACTCCTATTTGGGAGGTGTTATTGCGATTTTGGGGTTCTATTTTATGTGTCTATCGTAGAGGCAATATTGTACCCTTTGTGGCCTGCCTTTTCGAGACGTCTGGGCGAAAATAACGGGTAGAGCTGACTGCGATTAATCCAAAGCAGATGCCTCTGTTATTTTGGCGTCTCTTGTATACTGGCGACACTAGAACTGTATTTTTCGAACTAGATGGCGAAATTACTGATTATGAAGGTGATTCCATGATTAAACCCAAGATGCTAGGCCACCTGGTTATTAGGGTGCGCGACGCCAAGCGCTCTGAGGATTTCTACCATGATGTGTTGGGCTTGGAGGTCACGAACCGCGTCCGGGGCGGCAAGATGATTTTCCTAACCAGCAACCCGGAAATAGACCACGAAATTGCCCTGGCAGAGTTGGGCCCCGATGCCGTTGGCCCCTTTCCCGACCAGGTTGGTCTGTACCACATGGCCTGGGAACTGGCCGACATTGATGAACTCAAAGATGCCTACCAGGTCGTGTTGGACAACAAAGTCGACGTTGCTGGTTTTGGCGATCACGGCGAGACCAAAGGCCTGTACATCCGCGACCCGGACGGCATTGAAATAGAGCTTTACGCCTACGCTCCGGAATTCGAAAAAACTCCCCTTGAGGAGATTCTCACCGGCGGGTCACGTGAAGTCGCAACAGCCTAAAAGTAGAACCAACCCCGGCAACCCCAGATAATTTAAATACGTCAATTTTTGGGAGAGAACCGATGGCAGAGATATTCGTCCTTGGTGGTGGCACACCGACCCCGACTGCAGAGCGTTTTGGCAGTGCTCATGTTCTAAAGATTGGCGAAGAAACATTAATGTTCGATTGCGGTCCGGCGGCGACACATAAGCTGGTAAAGGCCGGTTTGTTTCCGACGCAGGTGGATAACTTGTTCTTCACCCACCACCACTTTGACCACAACATTGATTACCCATGTTTCTTGCTCTGCCGCTGGGATCAAGGTGCAGGCAACATCAACGAATTAAACGTTTATGGGCCAACACTCACAGAAGAGATCACTGATGGCATCATTGGCGAGAATGGCGTGTTCTCTGCGGACTGGCGGGCGCGCGTCGGCCACCCGCTGAGTCAACAGGTATACGTCAATCGGGGAGGCACACTACCCCGTATACCGCCCAATCCCCAGGCCAAGAATATTGGGCCGGGGGAAGTTGCATCCGGCAAAAACTGGGAGGTGACCGCCGCCCTGGCGGAGCACGTCCAGCCGTATTTGGACTCGCTGGCCTACCGGGTGGACACCCCGGACGGCAGCGTGGTTTTCACCGGAGACACCCAACCCTGCCAGTCGGTCATCGATCTGGCCAGGGATGCCGACATGATGCTTTGCATGTGCTGGGACGACCAGGCTGTTATGAACGAAACCGGGGAAGCCACTGGCCAATGCGGCACCACCGGAGCCGCTGAGATGGCTCAGGAAGCCGGTGTGAAAAAGCTGGTGCTAGTGCACATGGGCCCTAACCTATCGTCCCAGGCACCCTTTGACCAGACGTACCTGGGAATGCAGCGCGTGTACCACGGCGACATAGTGTTCTCCGAAGAACTGTTCAAGATAGACCTGTAACCGACCAAGCCTCTCTGGTCAGCTCCTAACGGTGCCAGCCCATGCCCTGGTGATACCCACGTAGGTAGGCCACCTGCCCGCCGTGGACGATGTTGTCCCAGAGCAGGATGGATAGGGCTTCTTCCATGGGCATGGTTTCCGTTGGCGCGGTCCACGGGATTTCCCGGTTCAGATCGGCGTCGGTTAGTGAGGCGATATAGCTGGCAGCCGCGCTGTTTGCCTTGGCGAAATACTCCATCAGGATTTCTTTGGCAGGCGCTTGCCACGCGGAGACATGCTCTTTGCTCCAGCCCATGCCCATGTCGTTGGGCTCGTCTGGCATGTTGAACTTTGTATACCAGCCGTCAACCGACCAGATTTGCGGGCCGCCTTGCAGGCGCATGTGGATTAGGCGGTCAGTGACCCTCGCCATGTGCCAGACCAGCCAACTCATGGAGTTGGAATCCTCATTGGGCTGCGTCGACAAGAGTGGTTCATCCACATCAGAAACTGCGGAAGTCACCATCTGCCAATTGCGTTCCAGTGCTGAAACGATTGCTCGGTTACCAGACATAACATATCTCCAATTCTTGGTTATTGATTTGGTGCCCTAGTCCTAGACGTACTCTTCTTGAATCTGGAGGAACTCGTTGGTGCGGTTCACCTCAAGTAGCAGCTCTCTGGGAGCTTGGAGTTCTGTCAAGTCTTCCATGGCTCCGCCATTTTGAAGGTGCTTATAGCTGTCGTAGATCGCTTTAACGGCCACGGCGAAAGTCGGGTTGCCCAACATGAGTAGACGGACTCCGTTGGCAGCGAGGAAAGCAGCATCATTCCTGGCTTCAATTGGCGGGTTCAGGATGGTAATGGGCAGTGACGTGGCGGCGTGGGCGGCTTCTATATGCTCCCGGCTCTTCACACCAGTTAGCATCACAGCTTCGGCTCCTGATTGCGAGTAAGCAGAGAGGCGGTCAACCGCCTCATCCAATGGACACAGACCAAAGGCAGCAGATCGGGCGACGATGACGGTGGTTGGGTCGATTCTAGCCGCTACGGCCGCTCTGAGCTTGCCCATCTGCTCTTCCTTGGTGATCAGGCCGGGGTCTTGCACGTTGAACTTCCGGGGCACAAAATTGTCTTCGATCTCAATTCCGGAAACGCCCACTGCTTCCAATTCCCGCACGGTGCGCATCACGTTAACCGCGTTGCCAAAACCGTCTTCAGCATCGACCATCAAGCTAACGTCGGCGATGCGGGTGATGCGGCGGCAGTGGTCTACTACGTCAGACATGTTGGTCAGGACAATGTCCGGTACGCCCAAGTTTGCCACTTTACCCACTGAACCAGAGAGCACACAGACTTCGTATTCCAGCATGTGGGCAATGCGCGCTGACAGCGGGTCAAAGATGTTTGCTGCCAGAGTGCAGGTGTCTTTTGCGAGCACCTGACGGAACTTTTCGCGGGCTACGGACATGTCTACCACCTCATGGTTGTAGGTTCAGTTTTGGATTCGCTAAATCATACGCTTCGTAGTAGTGGGTGCGCACCGGTCATGCGGAACAGTCCGTATCTTGATCTAGGAGATGCAGGTGCATCCGGCGCTGGTTACCAGAGGTAGTTATTGGATATAGTGCACACTCAATCCAAGGTCTATTGAAGGTCTATTAAACGTATTGGGGTTGGAATGACTGTTCTGTGGCTGGGCGATGAAGACTGCCATGAGATTCAGAGGGTCGGCGGTAAATCCGCGAACCTGAGCCGACTTGCCGCTGGATACCGAGTGCCGGCGGGGTTTTGTATCACCCCGGATCTGTATCTTCAGAGGTTGAACGAAGGCGGGCAAAACCCAGCGGCTTCTCTAGAACTGCCACAGAATTTGCGAGAGGTCGTCGCCCGTGAGTATCAAGAAATGGTCTCGAGATGCGGTGTAGCAGACCCCGCTGTGGCCGTAAGGTCTTCAGCTCTGGATGAGGACGGCGAGGGAACGTCCTTTGCCGGCCAATATGACACCTACTTGAACATCACCGGTTCCGAAGCGATTGCCGAAGCAGTCGTTAAAATGCTGGGGATCGGTTGGTGGCGAACGAATGGAAAGCTACCGCAAAGAGCATGGGCTGCCCGCGGATAGCTCGGGTGTAGCCGTGTTGGTGCAACAGATGGTCGCCGCAGACGTGTCTGGCGTGGTTTTTAGCGCCAATCCCATCAGCGGAAACAGAGACGAAGTCATGATCAACGCCACCTGGGGTCTGGGCGAGAGCCTGGTCTCCGGCAAGGTAACTCCGGATATCTGGATCGTAGATAAAGCTGATTCCAGAGTGAAGGAAACTTACATCGGCGAAAAGGGCACCATGACCATCTTGGAAGATGGCGGCACCGCATAGGTGCGGGTTCCTCGGGCGCAACGTGAGGTTGCCACTCTAAACAGTGAACAGGCTAAAGAAGTTGCCAAGCTTGCGTTAGACTTGGAAACAGAGATGGGCTGGCCGGTTGATCTTGAATTTTCCTATTGTGTGCTGACGGTTGGTTGCACGAATGATCCGTAGGGGCGGGTTTCCAACCCGTATGGTCGCTGGTTAAGAACCTTCGTTTCGGTCCATAACTTTTCTGGGTTAAATTTTATTGGCTGTTTAACGTGTTGGCGTCGCTCGAAAAATTGGCGGACTAGATCAGCGGGTTAAAAACCCGCGCCTGCAATCTAGATTGCGACGAGTCAGGCTTAACAAAAAGGCCTTCCATCCGAAGATGGAAGGCCTTTTTAATTTCGAAGAAAACCTGTTTAGTCGTACGGGGTGAGTTTGATCTCTTTTAGGGCTGGGATGACTTCCTTGCCTAACAGTTCAATGGACCGCATGGAATCTTCATGCTTCATGGGGCCTTCGTTGCCGTAGATCAGCAGATAACCGGGGTTGAGGTTCTCAACCACGTATTTCAGCTTTTCAATCACGGTGTCTGGTGTGCCAACAATGATCACGCGGGCTTCTTGCTGTTTCTCGTAAGATTGGGCCTCTCCCATGTTTCCGGCGAAGACGCCGGTCGGGCGTGCGCGTTTCACCGCAACGGCCTCCCGTGATTGGTAACCGGGCGGGTCCACGTGCTCCCTGGGTCCTCTCTGCCGGTGTCCTTCCGTCCAGACAAAGTGTCGGCCTATTTCTTGGGCCTTCTCTTCGGTGTCGGCAACTAGAATCTTGAGCAGATAGCCGAAGTGCTCCGGGCCGGCCTTGTATCCGGCTTCCAGTGCAGTGTCGATGTAGATCTGCTTCAGCCACTCAGTGGTCTCCATGACCGCCCCCAGGTTCATGTAGGGGTGGCCGTGTTGGGCCGCCCACACTACGCTCTCTGGGCTGCCGGTGCCAGGGAACCAGATGTCAGGGCGGGGTTTTTGCATTGGCATCACCCACGGATTGACCACCCGGTATTGGTAGTGCTTTCCCTCGTATCGAAACGGGCCAGGCTCGGTCCAGCATTTGACGATGAGGTCGTGGGCTTCTTCAAAGCGTTCTCGGTTCTGGGTGGGGTCGATTCCGGCCTGCAGTGTCTCGACGGCACCTCCGCGAACGAAGCCGGAGATGATTCGCCCTCCGGAATAGCAGTCGAGCATTGCAATCTCTTCGGCCATTCTGATGGGGTCATTGACCGCAATGACGTTGCCTAGAATCGCAATTTTGACCTTCTTAGTAATCTTGGTCAGCACGGCGGCGTCTAGGTTGACCGCCGGTTTGCCGCACCAATACGCCGAGTGGTGCTCATTGGTCATGATGCCGTCGAAACCTATCTCATCGGCCAGGGCGTACTGCTCGTGGTATTGGTTGTAGAGGTTGTGCGCTTTTTCAGGATCGAAATGGGAGTTGGGGAACGCCAGGCGTCCCGATTCGAATTTTTCCAGCTCACCATCGGATATATAGCCTTGGGCCTGCTCAGAAAACCAATAGACGTCCATTTGGTCTTTTGGCCTGCTTAATTGATCAACCATTATTCCTCCCAAGATTTTGCTGGGGACACTATAACCGATTACATAAAATATGTTAGGCAGACGAGCGGGCTAGGTTCTGCCGTGTTACCTGCTGGGATACGGCTTGGTCAAATACCCAAAGCCCCGACCAAGTTCATGGGCGGGGCTTTTGATTTGTTCGAGTCGGTTCTGGTTCGGGCTAGACCAACAGCGGCTCTTCCCCGCCGGTCGGAACGTCCACGTCAAAGGCGTTCACGTTCAGGGCTAACATGGCGTAGTAGCCCATCATAGTGGTCAGCTCGGTCAATAAGAGGGCTCCGAAATGGTCGATGGCCGTTTTGAAAGTGGCGTCGCTCACCCGGTTGGTGTCAAACAGCTCGGTGGCGTAATCGACCACAATCTGCTCCGCTCCTTCCAGCTTGGGTAGCGGCTTCTTGTCGCGTAGGGCGTCGACAAACGCGTCGCTGATGCCTTCTTTACGGGCGCGGGCGGCGTGGGCAAACCAGATGTACTGGCAGTCTTTGGCCCGTGCGGTCATGATCATGACCATCTCTTGGATGTTTTGCGGCAGTTCAGATTCTTCTCTGAAGTAGAAGACAAGGTGGTTGGCCCGTTTGCGCATCTCCGGGCTGTTGATCATCACCGAGCCGGGGCCGCTCTCCATGGCGTTTTTGCTGATGGCGACCTCGCTGTCAAAGGCTGCTCGGTATTTCTCTGGTACCTGGTCTCTGGTTGCTGTGGGTGTTCGTGCCATTTATTTACTCCTGATTGATGGACGGGTGATTTATGGGTGCGTTTAATGACTTTGGCCGCATGATAACCACCAGCCACCCGCACAGCAAGATGAACATTAGCGGTAAAATCGGATAAACTAGGGTCGATTACTCCGGCAACCACTCGGGCCAACAAATTGATTTTGAAGGACTCACAGTTGAATTTCTCTCACGTTTACTCGGGAAACCCAGTCGACCGCGGCGAAACAGTACGCCGCGACGATGAATGGATCTCAGATAAAAGCAAAGACTCCACAAGTAAATTCCTGCCCCTTAGGGACCTGAATATACTGGTCGCCGACAAGGGAACCGGCGGCGCTGATGATGGCTTGGGCTGGGTTAGTGCGGCGGATTTGACTCGTTTAGGCGTGGATAAAGCTCCCATATTCCTGGGACTTTTGGACGACACTGCCCATTTCACAGTGGATATTTCCGGTCAGGAAAAAGCGGTTGCAGAGCTTAGTGAGGGGAATGGGTTCCGTTTTGTGGACGCCAGGTCAGTAACGGATATTCTCAGTCCCGCTGATTCCGGAATAGTTGCTCAGGCCAGGGCACAGGTCAACTGGCACAACGTGAACGGTTTCTGCTCCATCTGCGGCGGCGAAACCCTGATGGGTCGCGGCGGTCAGGTGCGCAAATGCTCCAAGTGCGAGAAAGAAAACTATCCGCGTACCGACCCCGTTATCATCGTGGTGGTATCTGACGGCGACCGCTGTCTATTGGGGCAGTCCCGCCGAGGCCGCCTGAACCGGACCAACACCTACTCTGCTCTGGCCGGGTTTGTTGACCAGGGTGAGTCCATTGAAGAGGCCGTGGCTCGGGAAGTGATGGAAGAGGCTGGTATCCAGGTTGGCCAGGTGCGTTACCACTCATCCCAGCCCTGGCCCTTCCCGTCATCGCTTATGATTGGTTGCCACGCAGACGCCGCCACAACTGAGATAAACTTCGACGCCGACGAAATGAACGATGTCCGTTGGTTCTCCCGGGACGAAGTGGCATCTGCTCTACAGGGCAAGAACGAGAACCTGGCTGTGCCGCAGCCCATTGCCATTGCCCATCACCTGATTACAGCCTGGATCAACGGCGATTAGGGG
>Ga0209403_10000691_pt1 | contig 48441 bp, 53 predicted proteins | sample ArcticOcean_MG_C_8_FD_187440 | JGI IMG/M metagenome (GOLD analysis project Ga0209403, IMG submission 187440) | Marine microbial communities from western Arctic Ocean - ArcticOcean_MG_CB11_86 (SPAdes) (version 2) | ecosystem: Environmental > Aquatic > Marine > Oceanic | place: Arctic Ocean... | reverse complement strand
TAATAATATTACCCTTTAGGTGCTAAGTGGAAGGATTAAATAGTTTAGAAAGTAAAAATATTCAAGAATTATCAAAAAAATTGGTTGTTAAAGCCGGGTCGTATATATTAAATAATGTAAATCAACTTAATCATAAGAATTACAAGACAAATTCTGATGGAAATAAAGAGATAGTTACCCAGATAGATTTGGATATTCATAATAATATAGAAGCAGAAATAACAAAAAACTTTCCAAATCATAATATATTATCAGAGGAGGATATAGAATCGTTTAATTATGGATTTAATGACTCAGTATGGATTGTAGACCCTTTAGATGGCACATCGAATTTCTCTAATGGATTAAATGTTTTTGGTAGTTCTATTGCTTATATCGAAAATTATAAAACAATTTTTGCAAATATATTTATCCCATCTATATCCTCTTTGAAAGGTGATTATATCTTTTGGTCAGAAAAAACAGGAATGTTATTAAATAATATGGAGTATAAAAACAGTAATCAATCTAACTTATCTTTTGTTCCGGGTAATTTATATACAGATTACAAAGAAAGCAAAAATTATTTAAAATCAAAATATATTTCTAAAGATTTTAGGAATTACGGTAGTATGTCGTACGAAGGTGCTATGGTTGCTTTAGGAAAAGTAAGATCCATGCTTTCTAATAATCCGAAAATTTGGGATGTCGCTAGTTTGATTGGTATATTTTCAGGACAAAATAAATCTATCTATTTACGTGAGCTTGGAAATAAAAAAAATGAATGGGTATACATGGAATCAATGGAGAAAATATATAAAAATATTGAAAAAAAATCTTTTAGAATAGGTTTTGATATTATTTTTATGAATGAATAATTATATTAATGGCCATGGTATATTTTCATATTGATTTATTATAGGAAGAGATTTGCTTGTTAAAAATTCGTTCATTCTTGATATTGTCGCATTGATTTCGATTTCTGAAATTAATTTTGAAAAAAGCTTTTTGTTTTTCTGTTGAGATAACTTTACTTTTGCAATTTTAACTTCATTGATCAATTTATCAGAAATATTGTTTTCCCATATATCAAACATAATTGTTCTTAATTTAAATGTTTCGTGAAAAGTAACCCCATGATCGATACTCCAGATTTTATTAGATTCGTCTAAAATACAATGCCCAGCCTTTCTGTCTGCATTATTGGTTAAGTAATCAAATACCGCAAATCTTAAAAACTCTTCCTGATTATCTTTAGATATATCAAAATAATTTACGTTTTTATTGCTTATTATTTTTTGTAATGATCCTAACCCTATTTTATCAATTTCAACAATTGTAGTTGGAGGAATATTAGGCCACCCTAGTAATATCGAAAAAAGATAACTTGCAAATTCTCTTTTGTATAAAGACCCAATCGGAAAATCAGACAGAGGTCTTTCTCCTAATTTCGGTTTGAAAATCGCATAATTACTATTTCGAAATTCTATTAATAAATTATTGTTTGATCCTTTAGGAATACTATAAATATTATTGATATTTGATTGGATTAAATTTTCAAATTCTAGATATTCAGAGTTAGAGAGTGTACTGTTTACGACAATTTTCAAATTTAAATTATCTTTGTCTTTCATAGTTATCTTGTGTGGTGCCCGTTTTTCCTAGGGCAATTTATGCATATTTGAGGATTTTCAGATGAAATATCAGAAAGATTCATTGGCTTATAGCACAATTTACAAGTTGGCCTACCTTTTGATGCTAAATCTATACTTGATTTAGCAAAAATTATAGCTTGTTCATAAGAAATATTCGCAATAACTAGGTTGTTTATATTTTCATCTTCTTGATTTTCGAAATGTATTTTAAATTGATTTAATTCTTTCATAATATCAATTGAAATGTTATTAGATTTCAATTCTTGATCAAACTCAGACTCATATTCAAAATATAAATTTTCCTTGCTTTCTTTAATATTTTCGCTGTATAAATTTCTGATTATATATTCACAAGCAGAAATTAATTGTTCTTTTTCTATAATGATTTTTATATTTTGAGTGTCTGAAAATATTTCTATACTAAAAACCCTACTACCTGGCTGTCCATTCGTAACAGATTGTATCAATTTAACATTATTTATTTCGTTTTCAAAGTTAACCATATAACCAATTAGATCATTAATATTGCATTGATATTAGTATATCAAAGACAAGTTTGTATTATTATTTTTATATAAGTATTTTTGGATTTAACATCAGATATGTTTTATAATTAATTTTCAGTTAGTAATTTTGGATTTAGGAAATATAATGACAACAAAAAAAGAACTCAAAATAGGATTTATTGGCTTAGGAATTATGGGTAAACCCATGGCGAAAAATTTATTAAATGCAGGATATCAAGTTTCTGTATATGATCACAAACAATCTGTGATTGATGAAATGGTAAATATGGGAGCTATGAAATCAAATAATGCACAGGAATTAGGAAAAGTTGTAGATGTAGTTATTATAATGGTGCAAGATTCTGCAAACTCAGAAGAAGCTATAATTTCTGATAATGGAGTTTTAGGAACATTGGAAAAAGGTGCTACTATAATTGATATGAGTTCGATTTCACCTTTGGTTTCACAAAAAATATTTAAAAAATGCGAAAATTATGGTGTTGAATTTTTGGATGCTCCAGTTAGTGGAGGAGAGCCTATGGCTATAAGCGGGGATTTAGCTATTATGGTGGGAGGGAAAGAAGAAATTTTCAATAAATTTTCCTCTATATTTGATATATTAGGGAAAAGTAAAGTTTATTGTGGGGATAGTGGAGCTGGAAATACCACGAAATTAGCAAATCAAATAATTGTTGCTGCAAATATAGAAGCTCTTGGAGAAGCTTTAGTCTTATCAAAAAAATCCGGATTGGATCCCAAGGTAGTTATTAATGCTATATCTGGTGGATTAGCAGGAAGTACAGTGATGAATGCGAAAGGGCCTATGATGGCAGAAGGAGATTTCACTCCTGGTTTCAGAATTAATTTGCACCAAAAAGATTTGAATAATGCGCTTATTACTGCTAAAGAATTAGGAGTTTCACTTCCTGTAACAGCCTTGGTACAACAAATGATAAGTTCATTGATTTCGGAAGGAAAAGGAGAATGGGATCATTCAGGGATAGCTACTTTTGTTGAAAATATATCCGGTATAAAAATAAGTGGTAAATAATTAAGTCGGATTCTTTGAAACTTCCATGTAAATAAATTTTTTCCCATCTCGTGATACTTCTTTGATTTTGGCAAATCCACTTTTTTGAAATGAAAATTGTGCACGCATATTCCATTTAAGTGTATGAAGGTATATTTTACCGAAATCAGTTTTTGAAAAAATATAATCTATCATGGTTTTGACTGTATCTGATCCGTAGCCTTTTCCCCAATAGTTTTTATCGCCTATCATTATGCCTAATTCCATTGATTTTGAAAAATGATTAATGTTATAAAACATGATATTACCGATGTGTTTATCATCATTTGAAAAAATTGAAAATCTTACAGTGTTTTTTTCACTTTTCTTTATTTCAGATTTGTAAGCCTTTATGAATGATTTGAAAGACATTTCTAGTGGATAAGATGCATCTAAAGTGGATAATTCAGGATCTGTTCTCCATAAATAATCTTTAGCAAAATCATTTAGGTTTTTATTTTTTAAAGTAATTTTTTTACCTGTAATTTCGCCTGTGGTTAACAATATATTATTATATGTAAATTTTTCTTCATTCATGTTTCCCAACAATTTCACAAGTTGCGGCAACCAATTTTTTTTCATTTTCATATTTTAATAGATTTAAACATTGGTTTTTAGTAGCCCAAATAACATTGTCAAATTCATTGTCGTGTTCATCAAATGATCCTCCTTTTGGATTCATAATATAATAACTTACTTTTTTATTAATTAACCTTTTTTCTTCTAGGAACGAGTATTCAATATCAGAAAGATATTGAATTATACTAACTTTCAAGCCTGTTTCTTCACTAACTTCTCTAATTGCGGTGTCTTTAATTTCTTCTCCTAGTTCTTGCGTACCTTTTGGTAGATACCATTTGTCTGTATTTTTTTTGTAACATATTACAAAAAAAATAGTTTTATTTAATTTTTTGAAAACTAATCCTCCTGCTGAAATTCTATCATAGATTTTTTTCATATTTTCAAATAAGATACTCCATATAAATAATTTATATTTTATTATCTCAGAATTTCATATTAGATCAAATTATGCTTAGGATTTTTAGAAAAGGAAAAATTGGTATATTAAAAATACATGGAACTATTGGATCCAATATTAAATACGATCAAATTTATCCTTTGATTTTGAAGATCAAAAAAAATAAATCTATAAAAGTATTAATATTAGATATTAATTCTCCTGGCGGAGGAGTGACTGACTCAGATTTAATTTTCAGCTCATTAAATGAACTAAATAAAACAAAACCTGTGATAGCTTATGTTCAAGGATTGGGTGCTTCCGGAGGTTATCTTGTTGCTTGTGCTTCAAGAAGAATAATTGCATCAGAAGCATCGATTTTAGGATCTATTGGAGTTATTTCTGTAAGGCCTGTTTTATCTGATTTATTAAATAAATTAGGTGTTAAGATTAATGTTAATAAAACAGGAGAATACAAAGATTCCGGATCAACTTGGAGAAAACAAACTAAAAATGATTCTGTGTATCTTCAAGAATTTATTGACGACTATTACACTAGATTTATTCAAATAGTATCTAAGAGCAGGAAAGAAGATATTGCTACAATAAAAGAAATTGCTGATGGTAAAATTTATTGGGCACCTAAAGCAAAAGAGTTAGGCCTTATTGATGAAATTGGAGATATCAATACTGCCATAAATTATGCTTCTAAAATTGGTAAATGTTCTAAAGATATAGTTTTATTTAAGCCCAAAGTTTCTTTTTTAAGGAAATTTGTAGGAAATGCAGCTAGTAGTTTTTATGATGAATTATCTAATAAATTATTAGCAGAAAGAATCAATTTAAATTGATTCAAACACTTGTTTCTAATAGTATCACTGATCCAAACAATTTTTGTTTGATATTTATATTCTTAAATCCATGAGAATCTAAAAGATTATAAAGCGAATCTTTTGATAAAAATAGATTCGCTGATTTAGGTAGATATCTGTAAGCTTTTATATTTCTTGAAATAATCATTCCTAATATTGGAGCAAAGACATTAAACCCAATTTTGAAAACAAGAGATCTCAATGTGTTTTTTGGTTTTATGATTTCAATGATTTTCAAAGTTCCATTTTTATTTAAACATCTTTTAATTTCATTTAAAGCATTACTTAAATTTTCAAAATTTCTGATTCCATAAGCAATAGTGATTAATTCAAAAGTATTGCTTTTAACTGGAATATGATGACTATCACCTAGAATTAAATTGTTAATATTTTTATTTTGAGCTAAGTAGATCATAGATTCAGAAAAATCTAGCCCAATCACATTTTTTTGCGATGTGATTTTTATTAATTCTTTTGTAAGTGATCCTGTTCCGCATGCTATATCCAATATTTTTATGTTTTTATTTATATTTGAACTGATTAATTCTTGCTCCCATTTTTTATGATTACCTAATGACATTATATAATTCATCAAATCATAATTTCCTGCTATTTGGTCAAACATTTTTTGTACTTGAAATGATTTACTATTTTTATGCATTCTTATTGATCTCTTTAATTCCTTGAATTAATTTTGTTGCACTGGACCCTAAGATTCCATGTTTTAATTTTGACCATTCTCCTGCTAAGGATAATAATGACACTCCTAATATAGAACTACATAACGAATTTGATTGCTGAGCTAAAAATCCATTAATAAGTCCTGCTAATACATCTCCTGTACCACCTTTTGACATTGCAGGATTAGGATGGTTTAAAACGTACGTGTTATTCCCGTCACTTATGTATGACAAAGGTCCTTTCAAAACAATGGTTGTTTTCCATTTTTTTGAATAATGACTTATTATTTCAAATGGATTTGATTCAATATCAGCAATGTTTAATTTTGTTAATCTAGACATTTCTCTTATATGCGGGGTTATCACCGTATTTTTTGGCAATTTGCTTTTCCACCAATTATCAATATTTGACAAACAGTTTATACCATCTGCATCAATAACTAATCCGTTTAAATTATTAATATGAATATTATGAATGAAATATTCCATAGCATTTATTGTAGATTTATTTGTTTCCATGCCGGGGCCAATCAATATGGAATCTAATCTTTTTTTCTTTATTATTTCAGATATATTACGAATGGTTATATTTTTAGCAGGATTTTCTAAAATATCTAATGATACTTCTGGGATTTGACCTGCAATAATTGTATATATATTATTAGGAATGCATAAACTAATTAAACCAATTCCAGTTTCCATGCATGCATTAGCAGACATTAGAATTGCGCCTGGAAATTTAATTGACCCACCAATTATGGTTGTATTTCCAGAGTCTCTTTTACTACCATATTTATTTTTTTCATGAATAAATTTCGTCGCATATTCTCTGTTTATTAAATATTTTCCTAAATACGTATCAGGGAATTCTGTAATTCCTATATTTAAATTTATTATTTGATTAGCATATTTATTTGTATTGATATTTAAACACGATTGCTTGATAGCTGTTAATGATAGAGTTTTAGAAGCAATAATTGTGTTTTTTTCTGATATCTTTAAATTAGATTCTGACAATCCTGAAGGAATATCAATTGATATGACATGTTTGTTTAACTTATTTAAGTAATATATTAATTTTTGAATTTTCCCATCAATTGGTCTGTTAAGACCTGTCCCAAAAATCCCGTCCACAATAATATCGCATGTGTTAATTACATTTTTGTAATCTTCAGAATCTTCAAAGTAATAAGATTTTTTTCCTGATAGCTCAGTATTAATTTCCCATTCTGAATAATCAGATTTAGTAAAAACAAATAATATTGAACAGTTATAATTTTTGTTTATCAGATTATTAAATACCCCATAACCATCTTGCCCATTTTTACCTTTACCTAATATAAAAAGAATTTTACTATCTTTATTGATGGTTCTTTCTATATGATCAGAAATTTTTTCACTTGCTCTCAAAATCAAAGTTGCTACGCTTGTCCCATTATTAATTGTGTTTTTTTCAATTTCAATTATTTCTTGGTGGGTAGTGATTTTTTCAAAATGTGTCATTATGTATTTATTTTATTTCACCAATCGCAACAGCTAATGCCATTGTTTTCGAATGAGAGATTGAAATTTCAATATTAATTATGCCTTGTTTTTCAGCGACTAGCTTTGCTCTGCGGTATAGGTTGATTGTAGGCTTAAACCCTCTTACTCTATGTACTTCAATTTCTTTCCATCCAACTCCTCTTACCCCTGTTCCAAGAAGCTTCATTACTGCTTCTTTTGCAGCAAATCTTCCTGCAAAAGAGTTTGGTTTTCCATTGCAAAAAATTATTTCATGTTTAGTGAAAATTCTTTTTGTAAATCGCTCACCATAAGTTTCCAAAGTTTTGGAAACTCTATCTATTTCTATTAAATCTGTTCCTGTAACTATCAAATCTTGTGTTTATTCTTTTTTAACATTATTATAAAATCTCTGTTTTAAATTGTATGTAAGGGATTCAAGTGAAATCACAAATAATTGATGGCAAAGTAATATCTGCTCAAGTAAGATCTGAAATATCTGTTGATGTTTCCAAATTAAAAAATGATCATAATATAATACCTAAATTGGCAGTTATATTAATTGGAGATGATGCAGCGTCGCAAGTTTATGTTAGAAATAAGCAAAAATCTGCCCTATCTATAGGCATGCATGCTGAAGACTATAAATTCTCTACATCAGATACAACAGAATCTGTGATTAATTTGATCAATGATCTAAATAATGATCCATACATAAACGGAATATTAGTTCAATTACCGTTGCCTGAAAATTTTAATAAAGAAAAAATTATATATTCTATAGATCCGCTTAAAGACGTAGATGGATTACATCCGTTTAATGTTGGATTGGTTAGCTTAGGCCAACCAAGATTTATTCCTGCGACTCCTTTTGGGATATCTGAAATGCTTAACAGGACAAATATTAATGTCGAAGGTTCTAATATTGTTATAATTGGAAGAAGTAATATCGTTGGAATACCATTAGGTAATTTGTTTGTGCAAAAAATGAAAAATTTCAATTCAACTATTACGATTTGTCATTCCAGGACAAAAAATATTTCAGAATACACAAAAAATGCTGATATTGTAATGGCAGCAATTGGGAGCGCTAATTTTTTAACACTTGATATGGTTAAAGAAAATTCTGTAATTATTGACGTAGGGATAAACAGAGTAGAAGACAATTCTAAAAAATCTGGATTCAGACTAGTTGGTGACGTAGATTATGAGTCTATGATAGGTTTTGTGAAAGCAATTACCCCTGTTCCCGGCGGAGTAGGGCCAATGACTATAGCTATGTTACTTAAAAATACTTATAAAGCAGCGATTATTCAAAATCGAAAATAAGCTATTATGTTATATAACAAGGATATATCAATAAACATCCTTTCATATGTATTGCTTTAAGTTAATTAGATTATTACTATTTTCACAGGAGATATTTTATGAGTAAATTAGATGAATTATACGAAAGATTAGGCGTAAGAAAAGGAATTAGTGCAGCGGGTTCCACCACAAAATTTGGAGGATCTAAATTAAGGTCAGAAGTTACAGAAATAATGATTGAAGCTTCCACAGTTATGCTTGATATGGATGAATTAAATAAAGCTGCAGGCAAAATGATTGGAGAGCTTACTGGCGCTGAATCAGGATTGGTAACAAGTGGCTCAGCTGGAGGATTATTATTACAAGCGTGCGCAGTGATAGCTGGAGATGATCCGGCTAAGATGGCAAAACTTCCTGACACAGAAGGAATGAAAAATGAAATTATTATTCAAAGATCACACAGATTTCCTTATGATCAATGTTATAGAGCTGCCGGAGCTAAGTTTGTTGAAATAGGAGATGGCAAAAGATGTCATGAATGGCAACTGGAAGCTGCTTTTTCAGATAAAACTGCGGCAGTAGCATATCTTTTTTCACCAGGAACATCAAAACATGCACTTCCATTGGACAAGGTTACAGAAATTGCTCATTCAAGAGGAGTTCCTGTCATTGTAGATGCTGCTTCTATGTTACCCCCAAGAGAGAATTTGTCTAAATATCACAAAATGGGTGCAGATTTAGTTATACATAGTGGAGGTAAAGGAATTCGAGGACCTCAGGGGACTGGATTGTTATCAGGTAAAAAAGATTTAATTAATGCAGCATTCGCAAATGCTTCTCCTCACCAATTCTTGGGAAGGTCTGCAAAAGTAGCAAAAGAGGAAATAGTCGGTATATTAACTGCATTGCATAATTTTGTTAATGAGGATGAAGAAGCTGAAATGGCACAATTTAGAAATCGTAGTCAAAAAGTTGTAGATGCTTTTAGTGAAACTCCTGGATTAGATGTTGAATTAAAACATGATAAAGATGATTATTTAACACCTAATGCTTCAATATTTTTCAATGAAGAATGGCAAGGGCCTACTGTAAAAGATGTGATTCAAAGATTAAGTGAAGGAGATTCTCCAATATTTATAAGTAATTTAATACATCCAGATGAAATAATATTTGACCCATTAAATGTTGACGATGTTGAAGTTGGCATTGTGATAAAAAAAATTAGAGAGTCTATGAATTAAATCAAAATATAAAATGATTTTATGTTAGATCAATTTAAAACACCGAAATCTGATGAAATAAGAGTAGATTCTACTTCTTTGAGACAAGTTGTTCGTCAAATTTTTATTAAATGTGGCGTTCCTGATTATCAAGCTGAAATTGGATCGGATGTATTAGTATCTACTGATTTAAGAGGTGTAGACACACATGGCGTTTCAAATATGCTTAGAATTTATGTTAAAGATTATAAATCAGGAAAACTTAACCCTAAACCTAAAATAAAAATTGTAAAGGAAAACATTTCCAATTTAAATATTGATGGTGATAATGGACTTGGTATTTTACAAGGCCCAGATGCTATGAAACTAGCGATTGGAAAAGCTAAAAAGACAGGCGTTGGTGTTGTAACTTTATTTAATAGTGGGCATATAGGAGCGGTTGGTCACCATGCTATGATAGCTGCAGATAATAGGATGGTTGGAATTTGTTTAACAGCTGGTGGGACTTTGGTATTACCGACTTTTGCTGCAGAAACAAGAACTGGAACCAATCCTATTTCTTTGGCAGCACCATCAAATACATATCCTTATTTCTTGTTTGATGCAGCTATGTCTTCAATTGCAGGTAATAAAGTTAGGCTCGTTGCTCGAAATGGTACAAAATTAAGTTCAGGTTCAATAGCTGATAATAAAGGTAATCCAATTATGGAATCTGTTGGCATTGAAACTTCTGAAGATTTCATTCATATTCCACCTCTATTGCCACTCGGAGGGAATAGAGACCAAGGATCTCATAAGGGTTACGGACTCTCGTTATTTGTAGAAATTCTTTGTACAATTTTATCTGGAAATGTGCCAAACATGATTGATTCAGAAGGGAATCTATGCCATTTTTTCGCAGCATTTAATATAGAATCTTTTACTGAATATACTCAATTTATTAATAATATGGATTTGATGTTATCAAAATTACTTGATACTCCGTCAATTTCTGAATCTGAAAGAGTTATATATCCGGGGATTATGGAATTTGAGAATGAGGCTGATAGAATTAAAAATGGAATACCATTGCATAAAGAAGTAGTTGAATGGTTTGATAATATATCGATTGAAATGGATATCGATAAAATAAGTACTTTTTAATTTGGATGTTTATTATGCCAATCTGTTGTGGCTTGAATATATTCAGCAATTTTGATTACAAGATCATCTTGATGGCTGTTTGCAATAAAATGAATACTTGTAGGTAACTCATTTTCATCAAATCCATTAGGTATGCTGATAGCAGGTAGGCCAATTAAATTTCCAATAGCGCCAACAAGAGAAATCGGATGTTCTTCATTAAATTCTTTTCTAGTAGCCCATCTGAAATTTTCATCTATTTGAGATGCGGTTTTTGGCTTTACGGGGCTTATAATAATGTCTACTTCAGAAAATAATTTGTTCATTTTTTCGTTTAGCATATTCTGTATTCTCAAAGATTTTATGTAATCTTTTGCTAATACAGTGTTTGTACTTAAAACAGAATAATGTGTTTCTTTTGCGTTTAATTTGGTCTGTAACCCTTTATCAAAAATTTCTTCAAATGCAGAACTAACTTCAGCTGATAAAATTGTTCTTGTTGCTGCACTAGTTGGAATGTCGGGTAATTCTATTTCAATAATTTCAAATTTCTCACTTAATTTCGCAAGAGATATACGGAAATTGTCTTTGACTTCATTTTGTATATTGGAGTCTATACCTTTAGGAATTCCGATTTTCAAATTTGGAGGAAGCTTTTTATTAGTATCATAAATTGTTTTTACTGAATATGGGTCATTACTATCTTTCCCAATAATTGATTGGGCAATAATATTTGTATCTGCAGCAGATAGTGCTAATGGGCCGATTTTATCTAAAGTCCATGATAAAACCATTGATCCAAACCTGCTTACAATTCCAAATGTTGGTCTATATCCCGTGACTCCGCAATTTGCTGCAGGAGTTAGAATTGACCCCCATGTTTCAGAACCAATTGCAAAAGGAATTAACCCAGCTGATACAGCTGATCCTGAACCGCTTGAAGATCCACCACTCCAATAAGATTTGTTCCAAGGATTTATTCCTGGGCCAAATGCACTAGCGTCAGGTTGTTGATATCCCATGCCTCCTGCAAATTCTACCATTGAAGTCTTTGCAGATAAAATAGCGCCAGAATTTTTAAGATTAGTTATTATAGTAGATTCAATATCAAATTTTTGTTTAATCAAAGGTTTTGCTCCCCATGAAGTAGGGCTCCCATCATTTGTCGCTAATAAATCTTTGGCTGCAAAAGGAATACCATGTAGAGGTCCTAAATATTCATTGTTTAAAATTGATTTCTCTGCATTTTTTGCCTGTTCCATTGCAGATTTCTCGTTAATATGTGCAACAGCATTGTATGACGGGCCTTCATTAACTAATTTTTCAATGAAAAAATTAGTTAATTCCACAGGAGATACATCTTTGCTTTGTATCAATTTAGAAAGATCAGATATTGAGGTATATGAGAAATTATTGTTTTTCATGATTTTTTATGGGAGGGAATTCCATATTATGAAATTTGATATTATTTAATTCTTCAGAATCTGAAATTATTCCTCCAATCCTAGTTTCTAATGAGTTATATTCATCTTTTGGAATGATATATTTAGTTTTATATTTAACTAATTCTAATAATTTTTTTATCATAAGTTCTTATTTGTTGGGGTACACCAATTAATATATTTTTTAAAATCACCAGTTACACAATCGAAATATAAAGTTTGAATTGATTTTGTTATCGGGCCAACTTTTCCTGATCCTATGGATCTACTATCCAAAGACCCTACTGCAGTTACATGAGCAGCTGTGCCTGTTAAAAATAATTCGTCGGCAAGGTATATTTCTGATCTTCTTATTTGTCTTTCTACTATATCTAAATTTAATTCATTTTTTATTAACTTAATGACTGAATCTCTTGTTATCCCAGATAAATTATTATCAGATACTGGAGGGATAAAAATAGTTTTATCTTTTATTAGAAATAAATTTTCTCCTGCCCCTTCTGAAACGTATCCGCTTTCTGTTAGGAATATTGCTTCGTCAAATCCAGATAAAGTTGCTTCTGTTTTTGCTAGGATGCTATTTACATAATGGCCTCCTATTTTAGACCTTGTAGGGATCATGGTATCTTCTATTCTTCTCCACGAAGAAGTACAACAATTAATTGCTCTAGTTGAATCAATATATAGTCCAAATGGCACCGCAACCATAGCAAAGTCACTTTCCAAGTCTTGTAATTTCAAGTTTGCAACAACTTCTGCACTTTTATAAGCTAACGGACGAATGTAAACATCTTCTTTAAATTTATTTTTCTCTAATAACTCTAAAGTAATATTGCATAATTGATCAGAATTGTAAGGAATATTCATCATAAGCATTTTACATCCTTCTAAAAGTCTATCAAAATGTTCTTTCATTCTAAAAACAAATAGAGTATTTTCTTTTTCATTCCAATTACCACGAATTCCTTCAAATACAGATGTCCCGTAATGTAAGGCATGTGTTGTAATGTGTAATTTTGCATTTTCATAAGGAACAAAATCCCCTTTGTAAAAAGCTACTGAAGGATTCATAGTTTTGCCTCATTATTATTCATCATAGAGTTTCTAAATCTATATACTGTGAATTCAGGTTCTACAGGTGTGACTTCAGGGAATTCACCAGTTTCTTTTGTTTTTGCAACAATCATAGTTGGCCCATTTAGATTTAAAGATTTACTGAAAGTATTTTTGAATTCATTTATATTAGTACATTTAAAAGTGTTTTTAAATCCACAAGATTTAGCAACTTTTTCTAAATCAGTATTAAATGCCGTTGCTGTTGGCTGGTAACCAGTTTGGGCCCACATTTCATTGTCGCAAACTACTATAATTAGGTTTGCCGGTGAAATTCTACCTATAGTTGAGAGGGTTCCTAAATTCATCAACAAAGAGCCATCGCCATCAATTGAAATAACTTTTTCTGTAGTATTTATAGATATACCTAGTGCAATTGATGAACATAATCCCATTGATCCGTATGTATAAAAATTTCGTTCTCTTGGATGTATTTCTAATTCTTTAGTTAAGTGCCATAATTCATCAGAGGTTGGCCCTAAGTTTGAGATTATTGGAGAATTTTCACTATTTTGAAGTATATTTTTCATCAAATCGTATCTAAGCAATTTTACCTCCATGTAAAAGGGGAGATATACATATAGCCAAAGGAATTTTAGAAGCATAACAAAGCGTAATATTACCGGACACTTTTTTTTCTAAGTTTATATCATTATTAAGAGTGACATGCGGAATGTTTAAAACATCTAAAATAGGTTTGGTAGACCTTCCCATCGTTACTTGCGCTATATTAAATTCTCCTATTTCTCCTCTTAGGTTAATAAATATAGGAATTGGGATTCGTGCAGGAAGATTTAAGCTTGTTAATGCATTAATACAATTACCAAATCCACTAGATTGCATAAAAATCGCTGAATTTACTCCTGAGACATATGATCCAGATGCTATTCCAATACATTCTTCTTCTCTACTTGCAGGAATTACTTTGAAGTAGGGGTCTGATTCAATTTCTTTTGTGACTTTATCAATACTGATGTCTGGAACATAACTTATAACAGAAATATTATGTTCTTTTAAAGAATCTATTATTATTTTTACCCATTTGTCCATGTTGCTAATTATGACCTTTAATTTAATATTTTAGTATAGCAATTAATAAATCAGATTCCCATTATGTTATATCCTGAATCAACATGCAATGTTTCTCCTGTGATTCCACTACTCATATCTGAAAGTAAAAATAAAGCTGAATTTGCAACTTCTTCCAAAGTAATATTTCGTTTCAGTGGAGATCTTTCTGACGCAGCACTTTTCATATGTTTATAGCCTTGGATAACTCTTGAAGATATTGTATCTAAAGGACCTGCGGATATTGCATTAACTCTTATATTAGATTCTCCTAATGTAAATGCTATTTGGCGAACTTCATGTTCTAGAGCAGCTTTAGCAGTTCCCATCACATTGTATCCAGGAAATACTTTTTCTGATGCTTGAAAAGTATAAGTAATTATACTTGAATCATTGTTCATTATATTCCTTGCACCTTTGCACAAAGCAACAAATGAATAAGCACTGATATCCATCGCTAGTTTGAATCCTTCTCTACTCAAAGACAAGTAGTCTCCGCCTAATTCGTTTTTATCAGCCATAGCGATACTGTGAACTAACATATCAATTTTTTGATTTGATTTTTCAATTTTTGTGAACAATGAATTTATATCATCATCACTAGAAACATCGCACTCGATGATTTCAGGAGTATAATTCCAATCTGCTGTAGTTTTCAAAAGATTTTCTTTCATTTTTTTTCCATATACAGAAAAAATTATTGTTGCTCCTGCAAGATATAATTTATTTGCAGTATGCCATGCTATACTTCTATGGTTTGAGAATCCAAAAATTAAAGCTGTTTTATTATTCAAATTTATTTCGTACAAAATTAGCTCTCTTAACTTATATCAATAATATTCATTTGTTTTACTTCAGAAATTAATTCTGACTTTTCACTTTTGGTTAATTGAGGTAGAGGTAAAACTGGGCTCCCGCAATCAATTTTCAATCTATAAGAGATTATTTCTTTAATAGAAGAGTGCATGTCAAAATCTCTTATTACGTTAGAAAATTTTATAGCTTTTTCTTGAGCTTCAATAGCTTCGGGTAAATTATTTTTTTTAAATGCATTCCAAATATTTGCCCATAATTCAGGTGCTGCATTTAAAGGTCCGTCTATACATCCTGAAGCACCCAATGTTAATGCTGGCAACATAAGATTTGCATTACCAATAAAACAAGAAAGATTTAAATTTATAAAACCTTTCATATCAGTGAATTTTGGACCGGAATGTTTTAATCCTGCTGTATTAGGGATTTCAGACTTGATTTCACTCATCATTAATGGAGTTATTTCTGTACCGGTAGATTGAGGTAAATTATAGACAAAAAATGGTAGATTGCCAGATGCTTCAGATATTGCTTTGTAATGTTTTATTATAGTCTGCAAATTGGGGTTGTAAAAAAATGGAGGGACAGCGCATATTGCATGTGCTCCAGAATTGGCAGCTGATTCTGCTAATATTTGAGATTCTTTTGTTGTAATAGAACCGACATGCGCAATGATTTTGGCTCTGTCTTGGCTTTGATCAACAGCAGATTTGATAACATTTTTTATTTCATTTGGAGAAATATAAATACTTTCACCAGTACCGCCTGAAACCCAAAATCCATTAGCTCCAGAATTTATATTAAATTCAACAACTTTTCTAAATTCTTTTTCCTTAAATTTATTCTCGGTATTTAGAGGTGTTATTATTGCTGGATATACGCCTTCAAATTCCATATTAACCTGTCCTTATGATTTGTTTAATAATAGACTAGTTTAGATTTTAGTTATTTGCAAATAATTATCTTCTAAGGGAAATTCTTTTATATGTATCGGCATATGTCATGCCTTCTTCTCTTCCTCTGTTTTTTCTCCATTCCCCTATTCTTTCTTTTACTTCAGCTTTTGTCCGTCCTCCCATCTGAGATACATGGCTATAAAGAGCATCGATAGATTGATCCATAGTATCAGTGATATCTATAATAATATCTGGGTCAGGATGTCCCATGATCCATACCTCTTCAACTTTATGAGGCTCAAGTTTTTCTTCGTCATATAATTCAGGGAATGTTTTATGATCTCTTGCTGTAGGGAAGACTGCTGCCATTGCGGCTTCTCCTGCTGCTATATGATCAGGATGCCCAAACCCCCATGATCCATCTAGATTTCTCAATGGGTACTGGCATATTAAAATTTCAGGTTTATGAATTCTTATTTGTCTTGCTATATCCTTTCTTACATCTAGAGAAGGAGTTAAGTATGCATCTGGATATCCTAGAAAAGCTACATCTTTCAACCCTAATACTTTGCCTGCGTTTAATTGTTCGTTTTTTCTGATTCCAGCAAGTTCAGAAGGACTTAAGTTTTTGTCTTCAGTCCCTTTACTTCCATCTGTGCATAAAACGTAAACCATTTCTGCCCCTGAATTAGTTAGTTTTGCTACTGTACCAGAGCATCCATATTCTGCGTCGTCTGGATGTGCTGTTACTACCATTCCGGATTTAATATTTTGTATTTCGCTAGTGATATCTTCCATTTTCTTGTTTCCAGATTTATTAATAAATATATTGTAGATTAAAGAATGGTTTTTGTTATATGAAAAATTAAAAAAATGAACGATCTTTATATATTATTTTGTATCAATGAATGATTTAATATCTTTAAATTAAGATTAAATAATGAATATTAGGATTTCTGCAGGAATATTAAAAGGCTCTAGGATGACATTTGACAAGTCATCTGACCTGCGACCTACAATGGAATCTGTGAGACTCGCGATATTTTCTATGCTAGATTCAAGAATTCAAAGCATAAATGAAGAGTCAACATTTATTGATTTATATTCTGGAACCGGAATTATGGGATTAGAGGCTTTAAGTAGAGGAGCAAAAAAAGCTATTTTTGTAGAAAGAAATAGGACTTTGTGTAGAAAGATATCTGAAAACTTAGATAAATTAAATATGACTAATAGATCACAGGTTATATGTAAATCTGTAATGCCTATTCTAAATAACACACAAATCAATGGATCGCACATATTTATTGACCCTCCGTATAATTCAAAAGAATATAATAAAATATTAGAACAAATTGAATTTAAGCAAATTTTGAATAATAATGGAGTTATAATTTTTGAAATGAGAAATAAATCTTTTGATTTTATCTATAACAATAGATTGTATGATTATTATGAGAGATCAAAAGGCGATACTAAAATTATATTTTTAAAAAAGAACGGTGAATAATGAAAGGAATATATCCAGGTACCTTTGACCCTGTCCACAATGGGCATTTAGATCTCATATTAAGAGCGTCCAAATTGTTTGATCATTTAACAGTTGCTGTTTATTCAGAGCCGGACAAAAATGTTCTTTTTTCACCTGACGAAAGGGTAGATTTGCTAAATGACTCATTGAGTAATAAAATTAAGAACGTTGATGTTGTGATTTTTTCAGGATTAGCCGTAGAATTTGCGAAAAATCAAAAAGCAGAATTTATTTTGAGAGGATTACGAGCAGGATTTGATTTTGAATTGGAATTTGAAATGGCTCTTATGTGGAAAAAATTACAAAGTGATATTGATGTTGTTTGTTTAATGAGTTCTCTCGAATTTCAATTTGTTTCTTCAAGTAGAATAAAAGAAGTAGCAAAGCTTGGAGGTAATATTTCAGGCCTTGCTCCTAATAATGTTATTGATGCATTAAATTTAAAATTCAAGTAATATATTTTTAAGGAGTTTAAAATGCTTAACGATGATTTGTTACAAAAAATTAGTGATTTGATAAAAACCGGAGTTAAAGTTCCGGGATTTGGAAATAAAGTGATGTTAGATAAATCTCGCTTAGATGAATTTGCTAATCAAGTTTCTGACTTGGTACCGCAAGATATACAAGAAGCAAAAGAGATTATAAATCAAAAGAATAGTATCCTTGCACAGGCAAACATGGAATCTCAAAGGATTGTTGATTCTGCTAATAGAGAATCTTCAGATATTAGTTCTAAAAGCCAAAAAGAATATGAAGAATTAGTTGAAGAATCATCTATTACTTTAGAAGCAAATAAAAAATCTGAATCAATTATTAAAAAAAGTAAAAATGAAGCAGAAGATATTATTAAAAGAGCTGAACAAAAAGCTGAAAATGTTATTAATTCTGCAGACCAGCAGATTTTTTCCAAGAAAGAAGGTGCCAATAACTATTCTAAAGAAGTTCTATTTGATCTTGAAGAAAGATTGGCAGAGATTTTAGGGCAAGTAAGAAGAGGAATTGATTCACTTAATCTTTCTGATACTAATACACAAGAAGAAGAAAAATAAGACCACTTCTTTGATTTTTCATTCCACTCTAATTAAACTTTTTAGTTCTTTTACTATTGATAGTCCATTTATTTTTTTCAGTGCTTGATTTATAGATGATTGGGTAGATTTATAAGTCATAAATACTAAGTCTGCCCATTTTCCATCTAAGTTAATATTTTCTTTTTGTATGACTGAAGCTATTGATATGTTTTCCTCACCCAAAATATTAGACATTTTTGATAAAACGCCCGCTTGATCTGCCACTATAAATCTTAAATAAAACCTTGATTCTAGGTTTTCTATTTTAACTATATTGAATTTTTTATTAAGGGTTGGGACATTGTCGGATAGCCTGTTTTTATTTTTTAATAGACTTATAAAATCACTAAGCAATCCTGAAGATGTTGGAGATGCTCCAGCACCTGGCCCTTGAATTATCAGAGTCCCTAACATTGATTCTTTTATTTCTACAGCATTCATGGCTCCTGATATTTTTGCCAAAGGAGAATTTAATTCGATCATTACTGGGTGCACTCTTGCCAAGATATTTTGCTCGCTTTTTTCTGCAATAGCTAATAATTTAATTGAATATCCAAGTTCTTTTGCATATTGAAAATCTGTAGAATCAATATTTGTGATTCCTTCTACATAAAGATCGTTGAAATCAATTTCTGTATTGAATGCTAAAGATGACAAGATTGCCAATTTATATCTCGCATCAAATCCTTCAATATCATTTGTTGGATCCGGTTCAGCGTATCCTAAGTCTTTCGCTAATTTTAAAGCATCATTAAATTCTGTGTTTTTTTCTTCCATTTCGGAAAGAATAAAATTGCTTGTTCCATTTATTATCGCCCTAATTGAGGTAATATTTGAATATGATAAATCTCTTGTTAATGTAGAAATGATTGGAGTTCCGGAAGCGACTGCAGCTTCAAATAAAATAGAGACATTATTTGATTTGGCCTTTGAAAACAACTCTTTGCCGTGACTAGCTATAAGATCTTTATTGGCAGTTATTATAGATTTGTTTGATTCTATACATTTTAGAACATAAGAATATGCCGGGTTAATTCCTCCCATTAATTCAACAACAATGTCTATATTAGTATTATTGAAAATTTCTTCAGGATCATCAGTAATAATATCATTATCAATTTCGAGTTTTCTACTCTTGTTAATATTAGATACTAAAATTTTAGAAATTTGGATTTTAGTATCCGATATTTTTTCTATCTCAGGCAAGTTTTTTTGTAATATTTCAAAAAATTCACTTCCTATATTTCCTAATCCAAGGATTGCAATTTCAATGTTTTTTGTCATTATTTATTTTTTCCCTTGCAATACTCCCAATTTTTGTAATCGAGATTGTTTTTCTTTTGGTTTTTCTAGTGATGACACTTGTAATTGTTTGGATAGCCAAGAATGTACTTCGGAATTAAATGTAGCTTTGACATTAAATTCTTTTCTTTTAGTATTGAGCCAATCATTTAAAGCCTTTGTCTTTAGTTGTTCTAGTTCCTCGAGAGCAATTTTTCTGGCAGGATCTTTTTCTGAAATCATAAAGAAATATAATAACGGAGGAGTTTCTATACTTTGTGATTCGATACTTAGAAGGTTTGGCTCTAAATCAAATATAATATAGTCATATTCATGGAAAATTCCTTGAGGAACCCATCCTATTTCTCCTCCTCTTCGAATTACTTCCTCATTATCTTTAGAGAATTCTCTGACTATATATTTAAATGGTATTCCGTCATTAAACTTCTTTTTTATTATATCAATTTCATCATCGGGCATTACCATTAGTCTATGTAGATAGACTTGTTCAGCTACAGTAGGTACGGATTCTCCTATAAATTGTCTCATTTGTTCTCTTAGCATACTCCATCGAGTAAACTTTTTGTATTCTTCTTCTGTAAGCCCAACAGAATTGAGATAATTATTGAAAATTTCTCTAAATTCTCTTTCTATTTGGACTGGGTCAGGAGATTCGTCGGAATTATATGTTGGCATAAAAACATCACGAACATATATATCTACTTGCCCTTCAGTAACGCTTATTCCTATGCTAGGTGCTACCTGATCAATAATTTCATTTTCAATCATATTTTGAAGGGCTTTAAAGATCTCTTCACTACTTTTGATTGTAGAACCAATCATTTCTGCATTTTTTTGCTTTACTCTAAGCATCTTTAACATATCAGCTCTTTTGTATTTCGATTCTCCAATTTCGACAATTACTTTTTCCTGAGGGATAACATATCTTAATATATACCCTGTAGATAGAATGATGGTAAAAATTATTGATATAGCTAATATTCCAATAAAAAGAAATCTGTTCCTTTTCTTAATAGCAGGATCTTGAGCTACTCTGTGTCTTTTATCAGTATATTGATTTGTTTGCTTATCAGAATTTGACATTAATCTTTAATTTATTTATATAAATAAAGAATTAATTAGTCATCCAATTTCCATTCAATCCTTTATGATTGATGGTATATGGTAGAAGTCCAAGATATCTCGCTCTTTTTATAGCAGTACTTAATAATCTTTGGTTTTTTGCTGTGGTTCCAGTTTTCCTAGCACTTATCATCTGCTTGTTTGGTGATAAAAATTTACTGATAACATTTGTGTCTCTGTAATCTGGGGTAATATCTTGTTCTGTAAAAAAACATATTTTGTTTCTACGTGGGTTAAATTTAAAATTTTTCAACGCCATATTTGGTTTTGGAATATTAGGCTTAGAATCTACTTGTGTTGTTGGTTTTGGAATATTAGGCTTAGAATCTACTTGTGTTGTTGTTTTTGGAATATTTTTTTCTTCTGTCAAATTTTACCTCGTTATTTTAAGTTGTGAAAATTGTTACCAGGGAAGTTTGTCATCGTCTGTATTACTTTTTGGTTCTTCGTTTTGGTTAGTGGGATTTGTATTATTTTGCTGTTGTACGTTAGGTTGTTGTTCAATAGGATTAGATTCGGGTTTCTGTAAATTTGGGGGAGAAGATTGTTGAGTATTATCTTGGTTGCTAGTGTTTGAGTTAGATTGAGGATCGTTGAATATTTGCACTTCAAAAGCATTAACATCTAAAGAAGCTCGAGTTTCTCCTGAGTCAGTTTGATATGCCCTGCCTGATATTCTGCCTTCAACATATAGTTGCATGCCTTTTTTTACGTAATTTACCACGAAATCTGCCCTCTGTGCCCAAACTGTTACATTAAACCACTGAGTGTCATCTATTTCAATTCCTTCTTTGTTTTTATATTTATTTCCTACAGCAAGATTAATACTAGCCAACTGCTGTCCCGTAGGAGTGTATCTCATTTCAGGGATATTCCCAACATTTCCTATTAACATTACTTTGTTTAGTCTTCCCATATATTATTCACTCACTGCTTGGTTTAATATGTTGTTTTCTCTGAACTTCAGTTCCCCTTGAGTTAATTTAATTACCAAATGTCTTAATATTGAAGGGTTATCAGAAGCCCATTTTTTATATAAATTTATGTAGTCAGGAATAGAATCAAATATAATATAAACATAGGCTGCTTCGATAAAATTATTTATTGGATAAGCTAATTTTTTTGAATTGGTTTTATCTGTATGAATATGTTTAGAGCCGTTTTTTTCTAGTAATTCTATGAATTGCATTGTTGTAGAATCAATTTCTTCTGTTCTTAATTCAGGTGATACCACTAGGGCTAGTTCGTATGTATTATTATTCATTATTTTCAATCATATCCTTCTAATTATTTTTCACGAGGGGAAATTATAACATGAATTAATAATCTCACACATGAAAATATAGGTCTTTTGTATTTCATTTGATATCATTTAACAGTTTTTAAAAAAAACTTGACTATAAATCAGTCTAATAATACTATTATTATAATTAAAAACAATTTAACTAATTACAAGTGAGAATATGGATATTATATATTTATTTATATCTCTAGTGGTTGGTTTGTTATTAGGAACAATAGGGTTTCTCTTTCTTGTTTACATGAATAATAAGAGGACGGATGATGCAAGATCAGAAGCCAATTTAGTTATAGAAAATGCTTTAAAGAAAGAAACTGAGATATTAGTAAAAGCTAAAGAGAAAGCTTTAAATACAGTATCAAAGGTAGACAAGGAGTTGAATTCTAAAAAATTCGAAATTGAAAAAGAATTGAATTCCAAAAAATTCGAAATTGAAAAATCTGAGAGAAAATTATCTGATAAAGATAATGAATTAAGAAGTAAATTGGATTCTTTGAATTATAAGGAAAAGAACATTTCTAAGTTAGAAGAAAAAATTCGAAATAAAGAAATGGAATTAGATTCTATAACTGCCCAAAAAGTTTCCGAATTGGAAATAATAACAAATTTATCTCTAGAAGATGCGAAAAATCAATTGATTTCTGAAGCTGAAATACAAAGCGTGGAAGAAATAGAAAGACGTTATATCAATCATGTTGAAGAAATCAAATTAGAAAGTAATGATATAGCAAAAAAAATAATCGTTGATTCAATTCAAAGATTTGCTTCAGATGTAGTATCAGAAAAAAGTGTTAGTTCAGTAATCCTGCCTGACGAAGATATGAAAGGGCGTTTAATTGGTCGCGAAGGAAGAAACATAAGATCTATCGAAACCGCTACTGGCGTAGATGTTTTAATAGATGACACTCCTGGGATGGTAGTATTATCATCGTTTGATCCTGTTAGAAGAGAGGTCGCTAGACTTTCTGTGGAAACATTAATGAAAGACGGAAGAATACAACCTTCTAGAATTGAAGAAGTAGTTGCCAGGAGCAATTCTGAAGTTGAAGAGAATATTCACAAAGCAGGAAAGAATGCAGTTTTGGAACTTGGAATTTCAGGACTACCTAATGAAATAGTGAAAACTTTGGGAGTATTAAAATACAGGTACAGTTACGGAGAAAATGTTTTACAACATTCTATTGAAACTGGATGGCTAGCATCTTTGATTGCATCTGAGGTTGGTGCTGATATAAATAAAGCAAAAATGGGAGGGTTTTTACATGATATTGGTAAAGCTCTTACACATAAAATACAGGGACCACATGCTGAAGTAGGAGCTGATTTATGCAAAAAACAAGGAATCGATAAAGATGTTTGTGCAATGATCGCAGAGCATCACGATGACATCCATTCATCTGTTGAAGGATTTATAGTTTCTGCCGCTGATGCAATTAGTGCAGCAAGGCCTGGAGCAAGGCACGATTCTTTGGAAAACTATGTTAAGAGATTGTCTGATATAGAAAATATTGCTAATAATTTTGATGGAGTCGAGAAATGCTATGCTATTCAAGCTGGAAGAGAATTAAGAGTATTTGTAAATCCCGAAACTGTTGATGATGTCAAAGCTCAAAGTCTATCTAGAGAAATAGTGGCTGAGTTAGAAAAAACTCTAACATATCCCGGCCAAATTAAAGTAATGGTTATAAGAGAACTGAGATCTGTTGAAATTGCTAATTAAAAATATTTGATGTTTTTAATTTTAATAGCTGCTTACTTGTTAGGGAGCATGCAATTTACTTGTTTTTTTATAAATTTTTTTTATAAAAAAAATATTTATTCAATAGGATATCAAAATCCTGGGTTTTCTAATGTTTATAGAGAATTTGGTATGCGACCTGGTTTGTTAGTAGGAATTTTTGACTTAGGAGTAAAAGGATTTATCCCTATATATTTATTAGATAGTCTTAATGTTTCTAACCTTTACTTATACTTATCTTCTTTGGGCATTATATGTGGGCATTTGTTTAGTATATTTCATGGTTTCAAAGGAGGTAGGGGTATATTGACTACAATTGGTGTAGTGCTAGCTTTAGGATTTTGGAAAGAAGTCCTAGTAATCATTTTAATATTTAAGATTCTCGAATATTTTTTGTGGAAAAACAATGGTCTTTCAACATTTTTTGGAATTACAACTTTTATGTTTGTAATTCCATTTTCATTTGAAGATATTCTTTTTGTAATTTTTTTTGAACTTATATTCATATTATTATTGTTTAAAAGGATTATAACTAATAACATAAGTATGAATTTGGATTTGAGTGTATTTATAAATAGAGTTTTATTTGATTCAAATTCATATAAAAATAAATGACGAGGTAAATTTTGTATAGAGACTATTATTGTGGCGAGATAAATGAAAAAATGATTGGAGAAGTAATAGAGCTCTCAGGTTGGGTCAATAAAAGAAGAGATCACGGGGGATTATTATTTGTTGACTTAAGAGATAGATCTGGATTAATTCAGATTGTTTTTGACCCGGAGAAATTATCTGAATCTGATATTCATTGGAATCAGATAAGATCTGAATGGGTAATTCAAGTTAAGGGACTGATTCAATCTAGGCCGAAAGGAACAGAAAATTCAAATTTATCTACTGGGAAAATAGAATTATTAGCACAAGAATATACTGTGTTAAATATTTCCAAGACATTACCATTTGAATTGTCTGATTACAAAGAAGAAACTGATGAATATATTAGATTGAAATATAGATATTTAGATCTGAGGCGAGCTAGTAAATATCAAGTTCTTAAATTACGCCATAACGTTGTTAAGTATATTAGAGATTATTTAGATGAGCAAGGATTTTTAGAAGTCGAAACTCCTATATTGATCAAAAGTACCCCCGAGGGAGCTAGGGACTTTGTTGTCCCAAGTAGAAATAATCTAGGACAATTTTATGCACTTCCACAATCACCCCAGCAATTAAAACAGTTATTAATGGTATCCGGGGTAGATAAGTATTTTCAAATTGTTAAATGTTTCAGAGATGAAGACCCTAGAGCTGATAGGCAACCAGAATTCACCCAATTAGATCTTGAGATGAGTTTTGTTACACAAGAAGATGTTCTTGATTTAACTGAAAAAATGTTTACAGGATTAGTTCAAAGTGTTGCTCCTAGCAAAAGTATAAACTCTCCATTTGAAAGATTGACTTACGATCTGTCAATGGAATTGTATGGTTCTGACAAACCGGACTTAAGATTTGAAATGAAAATAAAAGATTTTACAAATCAATCTACGAGTAATCAATTTAAAGTTCTTGCTGATACAGTGGAAAATGGAGGAGTTGTGAAAGGATTGGTTGTTCCAAATGGTAATAACTATTCAAGAAAGCAAATAGACTCTTTAGTTGAATATGTTAAAGCATTAGGAGGATCAGGATTGATATGGATTGTTTTAGAAGATGATCCGAAATCTGAGAATCCAGATTTCGGGTTTAAGAGTGTAGTCAAAAAATACTTAGATTCAGATTTTGTTAAGAATATCGGCAAGTTAAGTGATGCAAATAATGGTGACATGATTTTAATAGTAGCCGGGGAAAATAAAAAAACTTTAGAAATATTAGGGAATTTACGAAATAAATTAGGAAAAGATCTTAATTTGTATGATAAAAACGAACTGAAGTTTTGTTTTATTACAGATTTCCCATTATTTGAATGGGATGAAGAAAGATCAAAATGGACTTCTTCTCATCATCCATTTACTATGCCTCATGATGAATATATTGCAGACTTGAAGAACGATCCTTCAAGTATAAGGGCATACTGTTATGATTTGGTTGCTAATGGATCAGAAATCGCAAGTGGTAGTATAAGAATACATAAAAAAGAGTTACAGGAAGAGGTTTTTTCTATATTAGGGTATTCGAAAAAAGAGACTAACGAACTTTTTTCTCAATTATTAAACTCGTTTGAATATGGAGCCCCCCCCCACGGAGGTATTGCTCCGGGGATAGATCGAATTGTGATGCTTTTAGCTGGAACTGATAATATCAGAGATGTTATTGCTTTCCCTAAAACACAAAGTGGTTTTGACCCATTATTTGAATCTCCTAGTAATTTAACAACTGATCAGTTAAAAGAATTAGGAATTACAGTAGAAAAACCATGAAATAAGATGAATTAATAACTATATAACTAGTTTTTTTTTAATTTTGATTAAATATACTGTTTTAAGTTATTAATGTTTTTTTGATAATATACTGATTAGATCAGTAACTACTTGTATTGGAGAGATGTCCGAGTGGTTTAAGGAGCTGGTCTCGAAAACCAGTATCTGATTTTTCAGATCGTGGGTTCGAATCCCACTCTCTCCGATTGAAATTACTTTGGCAGGCAAATTATGGAGAGGTGCTAGAGTGGCCGAATAGGCGCGCTTGGAAAGCGCGTGAACTGGCAACAGTTCCATGGGTTCGAATCCCATCCTCTCCGAATTTTATGATAATTTAATATATATAAGAGAAATAAATTGGTAAACAAAAAAAAATTAGTTATAGTCGAATCACCTACCAAAGCTAAGACAATTTCTAAATTACTTGGTAATGAATATACGTCTATTGCAACAGTAGGTCATTTTAGAGATTTGTCAAAAAAAGATTTCGGAATTGAAATAAAAGAATTATCTTCTGATCAAATTGATAACGAAAAAAATATTAAATATGAATTTATTCCAAATTATGTTGTGTCAAGTAAGAAAGATGTGCAAAAAGTTAAAAAAGAATTAAAGAAAGGAAAAGAAAATGCTTCCGAGATCTATATTGCAACAGATCCCGATAGAGAAGGCGAAGCTATAGGATGGCATATTGCTCAATTTTTAGACTTAGATGAGAGTGATAGTAACCGAATAGTATTTAATGAGTTTACTAAAAAAGCAGTTTTGGATTCTTTAGCTAATCCAAGAAAATTAGATACTGATTTATTTAATTCTCAACAAGCAAGAAGATTACTAGATCGATTATATGGGTTTCAAGTAAGTCCTGTACTCTGGAAAAAAGTAAAATATAATACTTCTGCAGGAAGAGTCCAATCGCCAGTATTGCAATTTGTTATAGAAAGAGAAGAAGAAATTGAAAAATTCAACCCTGAAGATTTTTGGAATATATCAGTTGACTTGAAATATAAAAAGACTAACCTAGCCTCTTATTTAAATGACCCTAAATCTAATAAATTAGCAAGATACAGAATTTTTGATAAAAATAAGACTGACGAAATTATTGAGGTTCTAAAAAATAATATTGGAATAGTTAAAGAAGTTAATACAACTAAAAGCCTCAGATCCCCAAGAGCTCCGTTTATTACAAGTACATTACAACAAGAAGCTAGTCAAAAATTAGGAATGTCGCCTGATGCTACTATGAGTTTGGCTCAACAATTATTTGAAGGAATTGAATTAGAAGCAAAAGGATCAGTTGGATTAATAACCTATATGAGAACAGATTCTTTTTCTATTACACCAACAGCTATGAATAGTGTTAGATCATATATCAAGGATCAATATGGACAGAATTATCTACCTGAAAAACCTAATATTTATAAAAACAAACAAAGATCACAGGAAGCACACGAATGCATAAGACCCGCAGATGTTGCTATGTCTCCAAAGAAACTTAAAACATTACTTTCTAGTGATAACGAAAGATTATTAAAATTATATGAAATAATTTGGAAAAGATTTGTTTCATCTCAGATGGAGAAAGCAATTTACGATGTAAGTAAAGTAAATATAATATGTGAAAAAAAATATCTAGATGAAGAATTAATATTTAGAATAGAAAATTGGGTAGTTAATTTTGATGGATATTCAGTTTTGTATGGAGATGACAGAGAAAAATCAGAAGACGAAGTGGTAACGGAATTTAGTTTTAAAGTTGGAGAAAAAATCAATATTGACAATGTTAAATCTAAGTATGATCATACGAAACCGCCTCCGAGGTTTAATGAAGCAATGTTAGTAAGGAAAATGGAAAAAGAAGGTATTGGCCGCCCGAGTACGTATGCTAATACAATCAAAACGAATTTAAAGATATATTTAGAAAAAAAAGAATCTAGATTGCATCCTACAAAATTAGGTAGAGCTATTTCGAAATTTTTGAAGCAGAATTTTTCAACAGAAGTAAGCCCAACATATACTACTGACATGGAAGAAAAATTAGATTTAATTGCAACTGGTGATATGAATTGGCAATTGCTTTTAAATGATTTATATATCAAACTTGATGCAAGTATTAAAAATGCTCTTGAGCAAGAAAGAGTTCCAAAAGAAGAAATCGACGAGTATTCTGATGAACATTGCTCCGAGTGTGAAAGCCCAATGATTATAAGAGCCTCTAGATTAAAAGGTACAAAATTTTTAGGTTGTTCTGCATTTCCAACGTGTAAAAACACAAAAGCTATAATTGTGGAATTAGAAAATAGTTGTGCTGAATGTCGAAATGGCAAATTAAGGCAATTACAAGGCTCTAAAGGGAGTGTATATTATGGTTGCTCTGATTACCCTAAGTGTAAATTTTCATCTAGGTATGAGCCAATTGATCATCAATGCCAAGACAAGGCATGTGCTGCTCCAACTCAATTTATTAGAGGTAAAAAAATGCAATGTTTATTATGCAAGGCATTTAATGAATTACCAGAGATAATCAAATAATTAAAAAACATGAAATCTTATCATCAAACAGAATTAGAAGATGCTATACATAAATTTATATTATATTGCAGTAATTATAGAAACTTATCACCATATACGATTAGAAATTATAAAAATGATTTATTAGGATTTTACAATTTTCTTAGAACTGAAAAGAAATATCATATTGATGAGTTAGATAGATCGATTGTTAGAAAATATATAAAACATTTAAATAATTTAGACTATAAACGATCTAGTATTAATAGAAAATTAAGTGTTTTGAGAGTTCTATTCAGATATATTTCAACAAATTCTGAGTTTGGAAATAAAGATTTAACAATGTTTGGGAAAAGTAAATCGAATCGAAATTTACCTAAAATATTGAATAACAAGCAGATGAAAGACATTCTTGATTCTGTTGATATATCTACTTTCTTAGGACTAAGAAATAGGACTTTATTAGAACTAATGTATTCTACAGGATTGAGAGTTTCGGAACTTTCGTCTATTAACAACGAAGATATACTTAATTTACAACAAATCAAAATAATTGGGAAAGGGTCGAAAGTTAGAGTAGTATATATTAATGACGAATCAAAAAAGTTTTTAGATAATTATCTGAATATAAGGAATAATAAAAATACTAAAACTGATTCATTATTTATAAATAAATATGGAGAAAGATTGTCTGTCAGGTCAATTCAAAAAATTGTCAAAAAATATGGACATAAAGCAGGATTAGATCTGTCTTTGCATCCTCATATGTTGCGACATACTTTTGCAACACAAATGTTGTCTAATGGAGCAGACTTAAGAACAGTTCAAACTTTATTAGGACATGCAAAAATTTCAACCACACAGATATACACACACGTCGCAAATAAAGACATGGAAAAATCTTATTTTAATTTTCATCCTAGAGTCACTCCAAGATGAAAATATTAGTTATAAATGGACCTAATCTTAATATGCTTGGTAAGCGACAACCAGAAATTTATGGTAAGGAAGATTTAGAATCTATAATTAATGATTTAAAATTATATGCAAGTAAATATTCAATTGATATTACATCTTTTCAGTCTAATCATGAAGGTAAAATAGTTGATTTGATTCAAGAATCTGAAAATCAATATGATGGGTTAATAATAAATCCTGGAGCTTTAACTCACTATAGTATATCTATTAGAGATGCTATTTCGTCTGTATCTATTAGAGTTGTGGAAGTGCATATATCTAATATTTTTGCTAGAGAAGATTTTAGACAGCATTCTGTAATATCAGATGTTTGTGATTCATCTGTCATTGGACTTGGAACAAAAGGATACAAATTAGCATTAAATAATTTTATTACCTACAAGGAGTAAATATTGTCATTAGCATATAACGAGTTAAAAAAAGGAATGGCATTAGATATAGATGAAAAACCATGTATTTTATTGGAGCATTCACGTTCAAAAAAAGATAGAGGCGCTCCGGTTATTAAGATGAGGTATAAAGAAATCATATCAGGCAAAGTATTATCAAAAACTTTTTCTGGTTATGATATAAAAATTGAAGCTGCTGAAATAGAGAGAATAGCTGCAACTTATTTGTACTCTGATCAAGATAATTATTATTTTATGAATCAGAGTAGCTATGAACAGATAAGATTAGATAGAAATATGTTGTCTGATTATATTAATTTCCTTGTTGATCAATTAAAAATTGACTTGTTATATTATGAAAATAACCCTATATCAATTGAACTACCTAATTCGGTTGAAATAAAAGTAGCGTCTACTGATAATGCTGTAAAGGGAGATACTGCACAAGGAGCAACAAAAAAAGCTATTTTAGAAACGGGATTAGAGATAAATGTTCCATTATTTATAGTGAATGAAGATTTGATTAAAATTGATACGAGGACTTCTGAATATATAGGAAGACTTTGATATGAATAATATTTTTGAAGTCTCTAGCCTATTAGACAATATTAATACCTTATTAAATAAAAACATTTATCTTAAAGATATTTGGATCAAGGGTGAAATCACAGATTTAAAAGAAGCAGCCTCTTCGGGGCATAAATATTTTCAACTTAAAGATGAAAAAAGTTTGTTGAAATGCGTGTTTTTTAAATTTTTACAAAAAAGATCTGATATTTTTGAAGATGGAGATTTTGTATTAATGAACGGCGAGATGGAGGTTTATCAACCTCGAGGAGATTTGACATTAAAAGTTAAATTTGTAAAAAAAGAAGGTGTTGGAGATATATCTCAAGAAATTCAAAATTTGCGAAAAATCTTAGAAAATGAAGGCCTTTTTGATAGAAGTAGAAAAAGAATTTTACCCAAATACCCAAAATCCATATCTGTTATTACTTCTCCAAATTCATCTGCTTGGGAGGATATTAAAAAAACCATTCAAAATAGATATCCTTTGGTCAAATTAAATTTGATTCCTACTGTAATGCAAGGAAATAATTGCGCTGACGAAGTTGTGAATTCGATTGATTATGCAAATTCATTAGACTTGGATGACGTAATATTGATTTCTAGAGGTGGAGGCTCTGAAGAAGATTTGATGCCATTTAATTTAGAGAACATTGCAAGATCAATATTCTCTTCTTCTATCCCAATAGTTACTGGAATAGGGCATGAAGATGATTTTACAACTGCAGATATGGTAGCTGATCACAGAGGATTAACACCTACTTCTGCCGCTCAAATGATAGTTCCGAATATTATAAATATCAAAGAATATCTTATGGGCATTAATACAAATATTAGCAAATATTTAGAATTTAAAATTCAGCTTAAATCTCCGATAGTAAATAATATTAATGATAATTTAGATAATTTATATCAGAAAAGTATAGAGAATTATTTACAAGAAATTGACAAATATGATTCTGATTTAATAAATAATCTACAAAAAAAGATAAATATTCAAGAATCAAAATTGGAATATGCGAATAATTCTTTAGAAATTTATAATATTAAACAGATGTCAGAAAGAGGGTTTAATTTAATTGAAAATATCGATGGGAAAATAATCAAAACAATTTCTGATGTTCAAATAAATGAACAAATAAAAATAATGATGGCTGATGGTACTTTAGATTCAATTGTTAAAAATAAAACTAAGGAGTAAATTATGAGTGAAAATGAAAACTATGTTGATTTCGAGAATGATATAAAAACACTAGAACAAATTATTTCTGATTTGGAGAATGGCGAACTGTCTCTGTCTAAAACTATGGAATTGTATGAAAAAGGGAAATCTTTAATACAAAAATGTAATAAAATTCTTGATGACGCAAGATTAGTTATAAAAGAACATGAAAATTTTTAAAGAAATAATTTAAATTGAATTTGTATATTAAAAATCGTCCAATATATGTTTATCTTTTATTAATTAATTTTTTTATTTGGTTATTTTCTGAAATGATTTTGGGAGGATCAACAAAAGTTTTAATTAATATTGGAGCAAATTACGGGCCATATGTTAAGAATGGTGAAACATGGAGATTACTGACTTCTGTTTTTTTACATTCAGGCATTTCTCATCTTATATTCAATTCAATTGCATTGCTTGCGTTTGGTAATTTGATTGAAACAATATTTGGGAAACGAAATTTTTTGGTTTTATACTTGTGTTCTGGTATATCGGGCAGTGCGTTAAGTGTTACTTTTAATCCTAATACTGTTTCTGTAGGTGCTAGTGGCGCTATATTTGGAATGCTAGGAGGATTGATAATTTATTATTTTTTTATGAAAAAAGTTAACCCAGATTATGCTAAAAACAATCTTTTTGGACTAGGATTAATGTTATTAATAAATTTATTTTATGGATTGTCCTCTAGTAGAATAGATAATTGGGCTCATTTAGGCGGATTGTTAGGCGGGATGTTTTGCTCGTTTGTTCTAATAAAATTTAATTTAAATAGCTTTTCATTAGGTATATTTAATGTTTCTAGAATTCACTCGAATTATAAAAGAATTTATATTTTCTTAAGTTTTTTTATATGGAGTTGTATAATATTTTTATTAATTAATATATAAAAGAAAATTATAAGTGTTAAGAATAGGCTGGTTTTCCACTGGAAACGGGAAAGGATCTTTAGGTTTTATAAAATTTTTTTTGGATTATGTTAAAGAAAATTCATTAGATATATCTTTAGAATATGTTTTTTGTAACAGAGATTACAATGAATCAGAAGGCAGTAATGAATTTCTTGATTTTCTGAAAAGTAATAATATCAAGACAATAACTTTTTCTTCGAAAAAATTCCTAGAAAACAGTACAAACAAAACATTTTCAGAGTGTCGGGCAGAGTACGATATAAAAGTGCAAGAATTAATTAGTAATTATGATACAGATATTATAATCATGGCTGGGTACATGTTGATTTTAAGCCCGTCTTTATGTAACAACTTCAACTTTATCAATTTACACCCTGCTCTACCAAATGGACCAAAAGGTACATGGACTGACGTCATTAAACAATTAATTTGTAATAATGCATCAGAGTCAGGATTAAATGTACACATTGTTAATGAGAAATTAGATGCCGGAGCCAGTTTGGGTTATTGTAGATTTTCTATAAAAGATAATATGAAAAATGAATGGAATGAATATAATAAATTAGTTCATAGTATAAGTAGTATAGATTTTGAAAATTTAACCCTTTTTAATAGTATTAGAAATAAAATACTAGAGCGAGAAAGAATATTGCTATTGCTAGTTATTAACGATTTTGTTAACAATAAAGAAAAATTATTGCATTTATACAATGACAAGCAAAATTCTAGTTACAAGACTATAGACTTCAGTAAGGAGGTCGAAGGTTCTCTAAGCTGATTTAGATAATAAATCGTTATATTTTATTTTTGTGTTATCTTTATCATAAATGAGGAAATTATTTTTTTCATCTATTGAGCTTTCAGTGACTATTATTTTTGCAAGTAATTTTTTACCAGGTAACTCATACATTGCATCAATTAATGTTTCTTCTAGTATAGATTTTAGTCCTCTTGCTCCAGTACCTCTTTGAATTGCAAGTTTAGCTATTTTTAGCAATGCGTTTTTTTCGAATTCTAATTTCAAATCATCCATTGAAAAAAGAGTTTTATATTGCTCAACAAGTGAATTTTTAGGTTGTGTTAGGATATCATATAAATGATCTTCACTTAATTCATGTAATTGTGCGATGACTGGTAATCTTCCAACAAATTCTGGGATAAACCCAAACGCTAAAAGATCTTCGTTACTTGCAAGATGATCAGTTTTTTCAGATTCTTCTGTATTATCTGATTGGAATCCAATAGATTGGAAGTTTGTTTGAACTCTTTTGCTAACGATATCTTCTATCCCTTCAAAAGCTCCACCTACAATAAATAGGATATTATGTGTATTAATTTGCAAGAATTCTTGATCAGGATGTTTACGTCCGCCCTTAGGAGGAACATTAGAAGTTGTTCCTTCAATTATTTTTAATAATGCTTGCTGCACTCCTTCACCAGAAACGTCTCTAGTTAATGAAGGGTTTGCAGATTTCCTTGTTATTTTGTCAATCTCGTCAATATATATTATTCCTTTCTCAGCTTTTTGAATATCGAAATCTGCTGCTTGAATCAATCTAAGCAAGATGTTTTCAACATCCTCACCAACATACCCTGCTTCAGTTAATGATGTTGCATCTACTATTGCAAAGGGGACATCTAGAATTTTAGCTAAAGATTGTGCTAACAAGGTTTTACCTGATCCTGGAGGGCCAATAAGTGCTATATTAGATTTTTCAATTGAAATATCTGATTTGGAAATTTTATGGGTATTAACTCTTTTATAATGATTGTACACAGAAACGCTTAAGATTTTTTTTGCTGTGTCTTGCCCAATAATAAATTTATCTAATTCAGATTTTATGGAAATTGGGTAGCTTATTTCATTAAGAAATTCTTCATTAGTATATTTGCTTATTTCTTTGGTTTTCGAATTTGAAAGCATGTCAGAGCAAAGTTTCACACATTGGTCACAAATAAAAACTTTTTCTGGACCTGCTATGAGTCTATTAACCTGTGTTTGGGTTTTTTTACAAAAAGAACAAACGTATTTATTAGTATTATTATCCAAAATATCCTCGGGTTAGTTATTATTTAAAACTTCGTCGATTAGTCCATAATCTTTAGCTTGTTCAGCAGTAAGGTAATAATCTCTATCAGTATCTTTTGCTATTTTTTCATAAGGTTGTCCGGTTGAGTCAGAAATCATTTGTCTTACTTTATCATTTAGTCGAAGCATTTCTCGTGCAGCTATTTCCACATCTGACGTTTGTCCTTGTGCCCCACCTAATGCTTGATGCATATGGATTGTTGAATTTGGAAGGGCATATCTTTTACCTTTTGTGCCTGAAGTAAGTAATACAGTTGCCATGCTTGCTGCAAGCCCTACACAAATTGTAGATACAGGAGGGCGAATTAGATTCATAGTATCTAATATTGCAAACCCAGCATTTATAACTCCTCCAGGAGAATTGATGTAAATACTTATGTCTCTTACAGGATCCTCTCTATCTAAATACAATAATTGAGCGACTAATAAATTAGCAACTTGATCATTAATTGGAGTACCTAAGAATATAATTCTTTCTTTCAATAAAAGAGAATATATATCAAATGCCCTTTCACCCTTTGCGCCACTTTCAATAACCATAGGTATAATATTTTTAGGATCTTGTATCATGTTTTTTCCTTATTTTTAAGATAGGTTTGTAATTTTCTTATAAATTTTATTCTTATTCAATGTTTTTCAAGGTTAGTTCAAATAAAAATTTCGAAGCTTTTTCTAGTTTCAATCTATACTCTGATTCTGCTCTTAATTCGTCTTTTGAAAGTTGAGTTCCTTGGCTATTTGTTGATTTTTGATTTACTAATAGTTGAACTGTATCAACAATTTCTTTGTCTGTAGGTTCAATATTGTTTTGTTTACATACTTCCAATAATAGAAATGTTCTATTTAATTTTGAAATAGTATCAGTATTTATCGCGGTTTTTGTTTCATCTAAATTTTGGTTATTTTTATTTAGATATTCTTCAAGAGACATTTTGAATTGTTTGGATAAATTTTCAAGATTTTGAATTTCCGACTCCGTTTCTCTTTCGATAATTAGAGGCGGAATTTCTATTTTTGATATTTCTACTAATTGACTAATAGAATTATTTGTATATTCGGTTTCAGTTTGTTGTTTGTGGGTTTCTTCCAAACTAGTTTGGATTTTCTTTCTTAATGTAGCCATTGTTTTGATCTCATTGTTAGATACCATTTTTGCGAATTCAGCATTAAGTTTTGGAGTATTTGGACTTTTAACAGAATTGATCGTTAAATCAAACAGTCCTTTTTTATCAGCAAGTTCTTCAGAAGGGTGTGTTTTTGAAATTTTCAATTCGACAGAATTGTTATCTCCAGATTTTTGCCCAATTAAGTTTTTGATTAACCCAGGGGCAAACTCATCATTCTGTTCTTCAAGAACTATATCTGTATTAGGTTGGTTGAGTACTTCGGTTTCTTTTATTTTGATTATAATATTTATATTTACAAGATCACCTGCTTTAGATTTTTTTTCCACAGGATTCCATGTTGTAAATTGTTTTTGAAGATTTGCAATTTGCTCATCTATTAATTTATCAAAATCTGGATCTGATATTTTGTCGAGTTTGATTTTACTTATATCTCCTATCTCAATTTTGGGTTGTAATGGTAGAGTGATTTTAAATTTGATTGGACTAAAGTTGATCAGTTCTATTTTAGGAGTCATATATGATTCTAATTCAGATTCTTTTATGGCTTCTGAAGTTTTGTCAGATATTAAATCTTCCATTGCTTCGGATAATAGAGATTCCTTTCCGTACTGAGATTCAATGATGCCATAAGGCGCTTTCCCTTTTCTAAATCCAGGGATATTGATTTTTTTGACAAGTTTTTTATATCCGATTTTATAATAAGGAGCTACGTCTGATTCGTCTAAATCTACATCTAGTATTATTTGTCTTTCTTTTTCTTTACTTTGTTTAAATTTCATTGTTTTACATACTTTTAAATTTGATTATTCTACATATTATAAATCAAAATCCTTATATTTCTAAGGTGTATAAACTAATCGATTGGTATAAACTTAAGATTATATAAGAGAGTTCTTAAATAATTATGATTTCTTTAAAAGATTATATAAATCAAAATTCTGCCAATTCTGATCAAGATAAAGCAATATTTGAAATAATTGATAAAATATCTGATGGCGTGATTCAAATATCAAAACTCCTTTATGGAATTAACTCGCTTGATTTGTTTGGGAAATATGGAGGGGAAAATATACACGGAGAAGAAGTGGAAAAATTAGATTTGATTGCTACTGACATCTTTCTTGAGAATTTTATTCAGACAGAATATATTTCAGCTGTAGTATGTGAAGAATTAGATGATATTAAACAGATTCATGACCATGATGATTCTTATATAGTTATGATGGACCCACTTGATGGGTCTTCTAATGTAGATGTTTCAGTTAGTATTGGCTCTATTTTTGGTGTTTGGGAAAACAATTTTGATTATTCTGATTTCAAATCATACAAAGGATCTAATTTGAAAATGTCTATGTATGCAATATATGGCCCAAATACAATTTTAGTTATTGGGTATGATTCTAAAGTTATTTCTTTTATTTTAGACTCGGAGTCTAAATTTGTAATGTTGGATAAAAATATCAAATTACCACTCAACCCTAAATATTATAGTATTAACTTAAGTAATAATAAGAATTGGTCCAAAGATATACAAGAATATGTTAATACTCTTAGAATTAATGAATCTTTGAACCAAAGGTACGTAGGTTCATTAGTAGCTGATTTTCATAGAAACCTCTTAAAAGGGGGGATTCATTTAAATCCTAAGAATGTGAGAATGAACAAATCTAAATTAAGATTAATGTATGAAGCAAACCCATTGGCATACATCATTAACATTGCAGGTGGAAAATCTTTTTCTGAAGGTGTTGACACATTAGAATTGGAACCTGAAGATATACATCAAACAGTTTCATTGATTATAGGTAATGCGAATTTGACAAAAAATATAGAATAAAGAAAGGAGTTATATTATGGATACAGATCAATTATCAAATATTGCGAAAAAATTAGTGGCTCCCAAAAAAGGGATATTAGCTGCAGACGAGAGTAATCCTACCATTGGAAATAGATTTGATTCAATAGGTGTTGAATCAAACGAAAATAATAGAAGAGATTATAGAGATATGCTTTTTTCCACAAAAACTGTAAATGAATATATAAGTGGTGTGATTTTATATGAAGAAACTTTATATCAAAAAAATTCGAAAGGAGAAATGTTATCTTCATTATTGCAAAGTAAGGATATAATTCCTGGGATAAAAGTCGACAAGAGTACAAAAGATTTCATAGGATTCCCTGGAGAAAAAATTACTGAGGGATTAGATGGATTATTTGAACGGATGAAAAAATATTATGAAGATGGAGCTAGGTTTAGCAAATGGAGAGCTGTAATAACAATTGGTGACCAAATCCCGTCAGCTCAATGTATAGAGTTTAATTCCGTATTATTAGCTAGATATGCAATTGCTAGCCAAGAAGCAGGATTGGTTCCTATAGTCGAACCAGAAGTGTTAATGGACGGAGATCACGATATTGATACTTGTAATAAGGTTACTTCAGCTACTTTAGATGAAGTATTTAAACAATTAAATCAACAAAATGTATATTTACCAGGTATTTTATTGAAACCAAATATGATTTTATCAGGGAAAGATTCAATCAATAGAGCTAATAAAAACATAGTAGCTAAAATGACAATTGATTGTTTGAAAAAACATGTCCCTATAGAAGTTCCTGGAATTATCTTTCTATCAGGTGGACAGTCTGATAGTGAATCAATTGAAAATTTAGATTCGATAAATAAATTAGCAAAGGATAAAAACACTCCATGGGAATTAAGCTTTTCTTACGGCAGGGGCTTACAAGCTTCAACTTTGAAAAAATGGGCTGGGCAAACTAAATATATTAAAGATGCTCAAGAAGAATTTATTGATAGATGCAAGCAAGTATCTTTGGCTAGAGAAGGTTTATTAAAAATTTGATGGATATTTTAATAGCTACTAGAAATAAAGGTAAAATCGCTGAAATTTCTAGTTTTTTTCAAAAAAAAAAGTTAAAATTCATGACTTGAATTCTCTTAATCTAAATTCAAGCCCTGATGAGCCATATAATTCATTTATGATGAATTCGTTTTATAAAGCAAATTATTATTCTCAATATACAGGAATGATTACTTTGAGTGACGATTCTGGATTAGAAGTAGATTGTTTAGATAATCAACCAGGGGTATATAGCGCAAGATATGGAGGGGCAGATTTGTCAGATAAAGAAAGAAATGATTTTTTGATTTCAAATTTGCCTGTAGATGAAATTAACCCTAAAGCGAAATTCAAGTGTGTTATAACACTTTATCTCAAGAATAGATGGGTAATGTTTTTTGAAGGCTCTTTTAGAGGCAATATAAGTAGGATCCAAAAAGGGACTCAAGGCCACGGATATGATCCAATATTTTATGTGCCAGAAATATCTAAAACATTTGGAGAATTAGATATTTCTGCGAAGAATTTAATTAGTCATAGAGCGAAAGCATTGAATAAACTTTCGAAATTTATTGATGATAATTTCAACTTATAGATTTATAATTAGATTTAAGGATTATAAATCTGTTAACAAATTAATTTATTGAATAAACTATTAAAATTCATTGAATTTATTTATGAATATGTATATTGTTTTGTACTATGAATATAAGAGATAAATTGAAAAGGCCTATCAAGGATTTAAGAATATCTGTAATTGACAAATGTAATTTCAGATGTCCTTACTGCATGCCTAAAGATATATTTGGAGAAAGATATCAATTTTTAAAAAATGATGAATTGTTATCATTTGATGAAATATACAATATAACGAATGTTTTTTCTAAACTAGGCGTAGAGAAATTAAGAATCACAGGGGGAGAACCTTTGTTGAGAAAAGAATTGCCAGTCCTTATTCAAAAATTGAAATCAATTGATAATATAAAAGAGATAGCATTAACAACTAATGGATTTTTGTTAAAAAAACATGCTAAAGATTTAAAAGAAGCAGGAATGGATAGATTGACTGTAAGTTTAGATTCTTTGAATTCTGAATCGTATAAAAAACTAAATGGACAAAATTTAGATTTGGAACGTACATTAGAGGCAATTGAATACTCGAATTTACTAGGATTCGAAAATATAAAAATTAACTGTGTAGTTATGAAAGGAATTAATGAAAATCAAATTATTGATTTAGCTGAATTTGGTAGAAAGAATAATATAATAGTTAGATATATTGAATATATGGATGTAGGGAATATAAATGGATGGAAACCAGAGCATGTTGTTAGTGCAAAAAATATTATAAATATTATAGAAAAAAAGTATAAATTAACTCCTTTAGATTCAAATTACTACGGAGAAGTTGCTTCGAGATACGGGTTTGCAGACGGGTTAGGTGAGATAGGAATTATATCGTCTGTTTCAAAACCTTTTTGTTCTGATTGTACTAGATCTAGAATTACTGCTGATGGACAAATGTATACATGCTTGTTTACAAATACGGGACATGATTTGAGAACTGCAATAAGATCTGAAAATTTAAATGATTTCGAGCAATACGTAAAATCAATATGGGAAAACAGGACTGATCAATATTCTGTTTTAAGATCAAAAGGTAAGCTTGAATCAGATAAGGTTGAAATGTTTAAAATAGGCGGCTAAAAATGGAAGAAAAACAATTTAGCATAGAAGATTTTGTGCAATATTCGGATTCTAAAAAATTTATTATTTATACCGATGGTTCGTGCATCCCAAATCCTGGACCAGGTGGTTGGGCATATGAAATTAGAGATCAGGATGAGAATAAAATTATTGACTCAAGCGGAGCGGACAAAAATACAACCAATAACAGAATGGAATTAACTGCGGTGATTAAAGCTTTTGAAGACGATGTTATTCCAATTAATTCTAATGTTGTTATTAAATCTGATAGCCAATTGATTATAAATACTATGACTAAAAATTGGAAAAAGAAAGAAAATATTGAATTATGGGATCAATTAAGCAATATAATAATTAAAAAAAATCTGAAATGTGATTGGGAGTGGGTAAAAGCACATGCGGGGATTGAAGGCAATGAAAATGTTGATAAAAAAGCTAACGCACAAGCTAGGATGACTCACTTGTCTAGCAACGGTGATGTGAATATGGTTGATGTTTCCGATAAAAAAAAGACAATTAGAATCGCTAAAGCGACATCTAAAGTAATTATGTCTGAAGAAGCATTTCATATGGTTCAAAACAATAACTCTAAGAAAGGCAATGTTACTGCTACGGCAAGAATAGCTGGGATCCAGGCGGCTAAAAAAACACATGAGTTAATCCCACTATGTCATCAGATTAATTTAACAAAGGTTGAGATTGATTTTGAGCTAGATGTAAGTCTAAACTCCATTTCAATTTTTTCAGAAGTTAAATGTAATAGTTCTACGGGAGTAGAAATGGAAGCGTTAACTGCAGTTTCAGTGGCATCCTTGACTATATATGACATGTTAAAATCTGTTGATAAAAAAATATTAATTAATGAAATTCATTTGATTTCGAAATCTGGCGGGAAAAGTGGTGATTTTAAATTTTAAAATCAAATACTATTATGTTTAAATTATTAATTGGAATTGGTAATCCGGGTCGAAAATACAATAATACTCGTCATAATATTGGATGGGAAGTTATAGATGCATTTAATAAAATCATAGAATCTGAGAATGTCTATAAAAACAAAGAATACGAAATTAGTAAAGGTATATACAATTATTTAGAAATATATACCATGAAACCACTAACTTATGTTAACAATTCTGGTCTCCCATTAAAAAAAGTAATCAAAAAATTAAACTTGAAAATTGAAGAAGTACTTATTTTTGTAGATGATATAAATTTACCTCTTGGTATAACCAGATTAAAAACAAACGGGAGTGCAGGTGGGCATAATGGTCTTAAATCAATTTTCAATGAAATGCAAACTCAAAATATAGCGAGATTAAGGCTAGGGGTTGGAGTTAAAGATATATATAATCATGAATTAATTCCCTTCGTATTAGGGAAATTTAAAAAAACCGAATACAAATATGTAGATGAAATGATCAAAGAGTCTTTATTAGCTTTGGATAACATATTTCAAAATGGAATAGTTAAAGCTATGGAATCTACCAATAGAAAAAGCAGGTGAAATAATTGAAAAACATTGATGAAAATTTAATTGGAAAACTGTCAGGATTAGTGAAATTAAATTTGAATGACCAAGAAATCAAGAAATTATCTGTGGATTTGACTGATATTTTGAGTAGTTTTAGTAAATTAAACAGCATTAAATTAGATGATTTCAATGAATTTGATGATAGTTTAAAAGAAAACAATCAGACAAGAGAAGATCAATTTGAATCATCTTGGGATAAAGAAAACATATTGAAGAATGCCCCAAATCATAATGGAGATGAGTTGTTTATAGAGCATGTTTTGGGAGAAGAATAAATGTTAGACAATTTGCATAACAAAGGCATAAAAGATTTAAGTCAATTATTATCTGATAAAACAATTAGTTCAGTTGAATTAGTTACATATTTTTTTGACAGAATAGATAAATACGAATCTCAAATTCATTCATTTATTTCTATGGATAAAGATTACGCTATAGATAAAGCAATACAAGCTGATAAGCTCATTCATAGTAAAGAGTCTAATATATTAACTGGAATTCCCTATATGGTGAAAGATAATATATCAACCAAACACTTCGAAACAACAGCAGGGTCAAAGATCTTAGATGGTTTTTCTTCCAATTATGACGCTACTGTAGTAAAGAATTTAAATGAACATGGAGCAATATTGATCGGAAAAGGTAATCTAGATGAATTTGCTATGGGTTCATCAACAGAAAATTCGGCTTTTGGGGCAACTAAAAATCCGTGGGATTTAAGCCGTGTTCCAGGTGGAAGTAGCGGAGGCCCTGCAGCAGCAGTAAGTGCAGGATTCAGTGTTTTCTCTTTGGGATCTGATACAGGTGGAAGTATTCGGCAACCAGCATCCTTGTGTGGTGTCACAGGACTAAAACCATCTTATGGGGCAGTTAGTCGATATGGATTGATAGCATTTGGCAGTTCATTAGATCAGATAGGACCATTTACTAGAAATGCAGAAGATTCTAAATTAATTTTAGATGTCATTTCTGGTAAGGACGAGTACGATTCAACATCTAGAGGATTGAGTTTGGAAATAATTGATGACGAAACAAATATATTGAAGGGATTAAAAGTAGGATTGCCTAAAGAATATTTTTCAGAATATTTAGATGGAAAAGTTAAAGATAGCGTTATGGATTTTGTGTCTTTTTTATCAGATCAAGGCGCAGTTATAGAAGAGGTTTCATTGCCTCACACAGATTATGCTCTTTCTGTTTATTATATTCTAGCTCCATCTGAGGCTTCTTCTAATTTGTCTAGATATGATGGAGTAAAATATGGTTATTCTGAAAACGAAGTTGATAATATGTGGGAAAGAATAGAAAAATCTAGATCTAATGGATTTGGATTAGAAGTTAAAAGAAGAATTATGCTAGGAACGTATTCTTTATCTTCGGGCTATTATGATGAATACTATGGCAAAGCTGAGCAAGCTAGACAAATTATAAAATCTGAGCTAAATGATATATTTACTAAAGTTGATATTTTAGTTACTCCAACTTCCCCGTCTACTGCATTTAAATTAGGTGAAAAACTTAACGACCCTATGGAAATGTATGCAAATGATATTATGACTATCCCTGCTAATATTGCTGGAATACCAGCAATATCAATCCCGAGTAGCCAAGTAAATGGATTACCTGTTGGCAGCCAGCTGGTAGGCCCTTATATGGGAGATGCAAAATTACTAGCAATAGCTAATCATATTCAACAATTAACTGACTGGCATCTAAGTAACCCGAAGTTAAGTTAAATTTGGTATTTGTTAGGTATTTGACTAGGCCAGTCTAATACAGATTCTAAGTGATGGCTTATTTTAATCAGCTCTTTTTCTTGTTTCCATGGCGCAATTAGTTGCAATCCAATTGGAAGTCCTTGTTTGTCAAAACCTGAAGGAATATTAACAGCAGGCGCTCCTGACAAGTTAATAGGGAAACTATAAAAACAAAACCCCCATGAAGGATGTACTTTTTCTCCATTAATTACTTGCGGAGGATTGCCAACCTCAAATGCAGTTGTTGGCATAGTTGGAGAAGCAATAAGATCGTATGTTTGAAATAATTTTGCAAATGCTAGTTGTACTTTTTTGAGTGTTAATATAGATTTAGCATAATCAGTTGACGAAATATTTTTTGCATTTTCAAAAGCTTCTTGAGTGTACCATGCAAATTTGTCCTTATTGTTTTTGTAATCTTCTTCATGTCCAATATATGTGCTAACAGAAAATATGTTAAACCATGCATCAAATATTTCTCCGAGATCAATCTTGATTTCTGTAATAGTATGCCCTGATTTTTCTAATATGGACAATGAGTTCAAACATTTTTCTTTTATTTCATTACTTGGATTTACATCTCCAAAGTTATTTACCCAAGCAATATTCAATTTTTCTTTAGAATGAGTTTCTTTATAGTATTCTTCAATAGAATAATCCCAAAAGTTATCTTCGAATTTAATAGGAGGATGATTTAAAGATGAAGGGTCTTCTGAGTCAAATCCAGTAATTATTTCTAACATTAGAGCTGAATCTTCTACATATCTTGTCATCGGGCCGTTTTGAGAAATCATATTATGGGTTGTGGGATTTTGCCTTGGTACCCTACCTTGAGTAGGTTTTATTCCAAAAATACCATTGTAACTTGAAGGTATTCTTATTGATCCTCCAGCATCTCCTCCCATAGCAATAGAACAAAATCCTGCTGCTACAGCACTTCCTGCTCCGCCACTTGATCCTCCTGCCGATTTGTTTATGTTCCACGGTGTTCTGCAGTGATCTTTTAACAAATTCTCTGTATGTCCCATCAATCCAAATTCTGGAGTATTTGTTTTTCCTAAAATAACAGGCCCATGATTTTTTATTCGCTTAAACACTAAATCATCAAAATCCGCTATATTATTTTTAGTTAATAGAGAGCCATATGTTGTTGGCATCCCTTCTATAGGAGTTAAATCCTTGATCGCTATTGGAAGTCCAAATAATTTTCCACTAATATTGTTTTTAGAAATGGATTCATCGCATTTCTTTGCAGATTCTAGGGCTTTTATTGAATTAATATAAAGGAAAGAATTTAATTCGTGGTCATATTTTTCTATTCTGTCTAAGTATTCTTTTGTTAACTCATAAGACGAGATTTGCTTTTTATGAATAAGCTCGATTTGTTTTTTTGCTGAGAAAAAAATGGCATCCATATTATATATAACCTCTTAAATTAGCAGTATGAATAACTCTGTCCAAACCTATAGATAAAGCGCTTAGTCTATAATTAATTTTATTTCTTCTTGATTTTTCGTATACTTCATCGAATGCTTTTGTAATGATTTTTTTCAATTCTGAATTAACTCTATCAATTTCCCAATGATGTTGGTACAAATTTTGTATCCACTCAAAGTATGAAACAATTACTCCTCCAGAATTTACAAGTGTGTCAGGATAAACGTCTATATTTCTAGATTGTAATATTTCATCTGCCTCAGGAGTCAGAGGATGATTAGCAGCTTCGATAACAAATTTACACTTTATGTCATTTGCATTGTTTGCATTTATAACTCTTTCAATAGCAGCTGGTATTAGAAAATCGCATTTTATATTTAACAATTCATCATTGGTAATAGAATTTACATTTTTGTAATCTTTAAATGTTTTATTTAAATTATAGTGTTTTATGAGTTCATCAATGTTTATACCATTGTTATCATATATTCCGCCTGAAACATCGCTTATTGCTATGATTTTGTATTTTTTATCGAATGCAAGTTTTGCTATCCATTTTCCAACCTGCCCAAATCCTTGAATTACCAATGAATTGTTATTAGGTTCTAGATTTAACTTCTTGCATATTTCATCAATAATATACACAACACCTCTTCCTGTGGCTGAATCCCTACCAATTGATCCACCTAATTCAACAGGTTTCCCAGTTACAATTGCCGGAGTATACCCGTGGACGGATCCGTACGCATCCATCATCCATGCCATAGTTTGTGAATTGGTTCCTAGATCTGGGGAGGGGATATCGGTATTGGGACCAAGAAATTTATCTATACTTAAAGTGTACCTTTTTGTTAAATTAAGAAGTTCAGGTTTTGATAATTTTCCAGGAGATACTTGTATTCCGCCTTTTGCACCTCCAAATGGAATATCTACCAATGCTGTTTTCCAAGTCATTAATGAAGATAATGCTTTTACTTCATCTTGATTGGCACCAGGGTGATATCTCACTCCACCTTTATAAGGGCCTCTTACTGCGTTGTGCTGAATGCGGTACCCTTTGAAAACTTTTGTATTTCCATTGTCCATTTTAATTGGACAGCTTACAACAATTTCCCTCCATGGAGTAGTAATCATTTCAAGAATTCCATCTGAAACAGAATTGGTTATATGCTTTGAGGCTTCTGCAAGTTTAACGTTAATTTCATCATATGGATTCATTTTATAGTTCAGTTTATATATATATATATGTTCATGTTATGTCTTGAAAATTTTTTTTACAAGTACTAGAATATATCTTAAATATTGATCTGAAATTAGAAGTGGGTTTAGCCCACTTTTGTTTTTTAGAAATTATTTTATTTATTTATTTTAAAATGATAGTTTAGTTATGAAAAGTAATTTTTTAATAGCATTAACACAATTGGCTGCTGAGCGGAATTTAGATAGAGATATCATACTATCTGCTGTTGAAGAAGCATTGTCATCTACGTTTAAAAAAGAAAGCCTTAAATCTGGGCAAAATATATCTGTAAAATTAGATACTGAATCTGGTGAATTCAATGTGTATGTGGTAAAAATTGTGGTGAAAACTGTCGAAGATCCTTCTAATGAGATTTCTCTATCTGATGCGAAAAAAATCAAGGATTTGGATTTCTTACCGGAAATTGGTAGTAATATCCTTACAGGTAAATTGAATGGTGCCGGAGGAAGAATAGAAGCACAAACTGCAAAACAAGTTATATTACAGAGACTCAGAGAAGCTGAAAAAGAATTGATTCTTAATGAATTTCAAGGCAGAGAAGGAGAAGTGTTTTCGGTTACTGTAGTAAGAGTAGATCAAAAAAAAGTATATGTTGAAATGGGGAGAGCCGAAGGATTGCTTCCTATTCAAGAACAAATGTATTCTGAAAGATATCGAGTAGGACAAAAGTTTAGAGTGTTATTGAAAAATATATTAGACACTCCAAGAGGTCCTGAATTAATTGTGTCAAGAGCAGATACTATTTTACTGCAAAAACTATTTGAACAAGAAGTTCCTGAAATAGCGAATGGCTCCGTTGATATTATGTCTATAGCAAGAGAAGCTGGGAATCGTAGTAAAGTTTCAGTGGTTGCAAAACAAGAAGGGATAGATGCAGTAGGATCTTGCGTAGGATTAAGAGGAATAAGAATTCAAAGTATTGTTAGTGAGTTACAAGGTGAGAAAATAGATGTTGTAGAATGGAGTAATGACCCTAAAACTTTAATTACAAGCTCTCTTAACCCAGCACAAGTTACAAAAGTTGATTTGAATGAAGAAAAAAATATTGCCGTAGTATGGGTTCCTAATCAACATTTGTCATTGGCTATCGGAAAAGAAGGTCAAAATGCAAGATTGGCTGCGAAAATGACAGCTTGGAAAATTGACATTAGAAGTATTGATCTTGAACAAAAAGAAGCAGAAATTGATAAAGTTGAAAAAATATTTGATCCAGGAATTGGAAATGATGTTTTCAGAAAAACAGTTGATGATATTTCAGATGATGAAGAATTAGAATATGAAGAAATTGAAGTTGCATCCGAGGTTGAAGCTGAAGCTGAAGTAGAAGTTGCATCCGAGGCTGAAGTTGAAGCTGAAGTAGAAGTTGCATCCGAGGCTGAAGTTGAAGCTGAAGTAGAAGTTGCATCCGA
>Ga0209403_10000683_pt1 | contig 48554 bp, 41 predicted proteins | sample ArcticOcean_MG_C_8_FD_187440 | JGI IMG/M metagenome (GOLD analysis project Ga0209403, IMG submission 187440) | Marine microbial communities from western Arctic Ocean - ArcticOcean_MG_CB11_86 (SPAdes) (version 2) | ecosystem: Environmental > Aquatic > Marine > Oceanic | place: Arctic Ocean... | reverse complement strand
TTGAGTGCAGAACTTCATAACACACCCAAACTGATTCCCATAAAAGTGAAGGAAAAACTGGACTTAATGGCTGATGATTTTGATAAAGTCTATCTTGCCTATGCAGATTGTGGGACAGGTGGCCTTTTGGACTCCTTACTAAAAGATTACAATATAGAACGATTGCCGGGTGCTCATTGTTATGAATTCTTCGCTGGCAAAAACCAATTTCTATCCTTAACAGAAGAAGAACTGGGAACCTTTTACCTTACTGATTTCTTAGTCAAGCATTTCAATCGACTAGTTATAAAGGGGTTGGGTATGGATCGATATCCCGAACTAAAGAATGAGTACTTTAAGAACTATAAAAAACTGACCTATTTAGCTCAAACGGATTCCAAAGAACTAAAAAATAAAGCAAAACAATACGCTGATTTTCTTAATCTTGAATATAACTTCTATTACACAGGTCTAAATCAGTTTAGAGTAGATATTGAAAAAGGTATTAAGGCTTAGTCAATGGGTAAAATGATAAAAATTTTCTGGAGAGACATCCCTTCTCATGTGATATACAAAAATGGTAGAGAAAAGACAAAGAAGCAACTTGATCCAAAATTTGCAATTGCCATAGATCGTGCTGCCATGAGAGCAGGAAAAGGTTCGAGTGATGCCTATATGTCGGAATGGAGAAGAGTAACAGAAACAATATCTGGTAACCCTGAAGAGTTAGTTTTTAATGCAGTAAAAAATCTAGAGGATACATTTACTGATGAAATTTTGGAAAAAACTGTCAAATCGGGTGGTATTAAAAAAAGCTAGGAGTATTCATTATGTCAAATGTCACAACAGTAATTAGTTCGGAAACCAAAGAAGTTAGCATAGGCAATGGACGTCCATTTGTGGTGATTGGCGAAAGAATTAACCCAACTGGAAGAAAGCTTCTGGCTGAAGAAATGAAAAATGGCAATTTAGAAAGAGTCGCCAGTGATGCAATGGCTCAAATTGAAGCCGGTGCACAAATGTTGGATGTTAATGCTGGAATACCATTGGCTGATGAACCCCAAATACTTGCTGATTCAATAGAACTAATTCAAAGCTTAACCGATACTCCTCTTTGTATTGATTCATCCATCATAGATGCTCTTGAAGCTGGTCTAAAAGTATACAAAGGAAAAGCTCTTCTCAATTCAGTGACTGGCGAAGAAGAAAGATTGGAAAAAGTATTGCCTCTAGTAAAAAAATATAATGCTGCGGTTATAGGGATATCTAATGATGATTCAGGTATTTCTGAAGACATTAATGTTCGTTATGAGGTTGCAAAAAAAATTGTTGAGAGAGCCAGTGATTATGGAATACCCAAAGAAGACATACTCATTGATCCCTTGGTTATGCCAATTGGAGCAATCAACAATGCAGGAAAACAGGTAATGGAATTGGTTAATAGATTACAAACAGAGCTTAAAGTTAATACTGCATGTGGAGCTTCAAATTTAAGTTTTGGATTACCGAATCGAGGCGGACTCAATGCTGCATTCATAGCCATGGCAATCAGTTCAGGTATGCCTTGTGCTATTACTAATCCTTTGGAAAAAGAAATCATGCAATCGATTAGAGGCGCTAATACCATCATGGGCAATGATCCTGAATGCTCTCAATGGATCAAACATTACAGAGACCCTTCAGAACAAAGAGTTAGGCGTACACGCAGAAGATCCTAATTAAGGTGAATACCCAGAAAAAAAAAGAAGGTTTAAAAGTAGCCTTTATGCCATCAGGGAAAAGAGGCTTCTTTGCAAAAAATACGACGGTATTGGATGCTGCCCGATCCCTTGGTGTTGACTTAGATTCCGTTTGCGGTGGCAGAGCAATATGCGGTCGCTGTCAAATCGAAGTCTCTGAAGGAGAGTTTGCTAAGCTAGCAATCTCTTCAAAAAAGAGTCATATCTCTTCTTTCAATATGTCTGAAAAAAAATACTCAAAACGAAAACCTCTAGACAATAAAAGAAGGCTTGGCTGCCAATCAAAAATCATCAATGACATCGTTATTGATGTCCCCCCTGAGAGTCAACTCCACCAGCAATTAGTCAGAAAAGAATTCGAAGCGATAGACATTACAATCAATCCAATCACCCGACTCTACTATCTTAAGTTAGAAAATATAACATCCGATGAATTTGATAATAAGACTGAAAATATCATTCATGATTTACTAAAAAAAGATTGGTCTTTGGATAATATCAAGCTCATTTGCCCTTTAGATAAAGCAACCATCAAAGCTTTATATGAAGCTAAAGGATTCACAGTAGCAATAAGAAGTAACAAAGAATTAATAGCACTGTGGCCTGATCTAAAGGAGAAAATCTATGGTGCTGCTATTGATATTGGTTCAACAACCATAGCGATTAATCTTTGTAATCTAAAAGATGGAACGATTGTTTCAAATCAAGGATCTATGAATCCCCAGATTCGTTTTGGTGAGGATCTCATGAGTCGAGTTTCTTATTGCATGCAAAACCCAGGATCAGAAAAAGAATTAACAAAAACCGTTAGGAAAGCTATCAATGATCTGATAAAAAAAGCATGTGAACATGCTGGATTATTAGGGAATGACATACTTGAAATAACCATTGTTGGAAATCCTGTAATGCATCATTTATTCTTAGGTTTTGATCCAGTTCCATTGGGTGTTGCACCTTTTCGTTTAAAAACCAACAAAGCTCTCTATTTAAATGCAAAAGAATTGGAAATAGAAATTAATCCTGAAGCTGGCATTTATGTATTGCCCTGTTTAGCCGGTCATGTTGGTGCTGATGCTGCTGCGGTTATTCTTGCTGAGAAGCCTTACAATCAAAAAGAAATGAATCTGATTGTGGATGTTGGCACCAATGCAGAGATCATCGTAGGCAATAGAGAAAAACTTCTTGCTGCATCCAGCCCCACAGGCCCAGCTTTTGAAGGTGCACAGATTAATTCAGGACAACGTGCTGCACCTGGAGCGATTGAAAGAGTAAGAATAAATCCAAAGAATTTTGAAGCAAGGTATAAAGTTATCGGTTCAGATCTATGGTCAAACGATCCAAAATTCAGAGATAGTATAAAAAAGATTGGCGTCACTGGTATCTGTGGTTCTGGAATTATAGAAACAGTTGCAGAGATGTATCTTGCTGGCATTATTAATGAAGATGGACTGATTATTGACTCTAAAACACTACAAACAGAAAAAGTGATTAATAATGGCAGAACATTTTCTTACGTTTTAAGTAAAGGAACCCCTGATATAATTATTACTCAAAATGATATTCGAGCAATTCAGCTAGCGAAAGCAGCTTTGTATGCTGGTGCAAAACTATTAATGGATAAATTGAATATTAAACAAATCGATAAAATTAGGTTTGCTGGTGCTTTTGGAAGTCATATTGATGTTAAATACGCTATGATACTGGGAATGATACCTGATTGTGTCATTGAAAATGTGAGTTCAGCTGGGAATGCTGCTAGTACGGGTGCTAGAATGGCATTGCTCGATACTGATAGTCGAGATGAAATACAGAAAGAAACTCTTAAAATAGAGAAAATTGAGACCGCGGTTGAGAAAAATTTTCAAGAATACTTTGTCAATGCAATGGCCATACCTCATAAAGTTGATGATTTTAAAGAGCTTAAAAAAATCATCACTCTTCCTGAGAAAATGCCTGCATTAAAATTAAAAAGAAGAAAAAGAAGATAGTATAAAATAAAGTTACTTTATGATAAATTTCAACAAAACTAATCTGCTAGCAAGAAAATGAAGAACATATCAGAATTAATAGCCCAACATAAAATGGACTGGACTTTGGATCAGGAGTTTTATAAGAGCGAAGATATATTTAACATTGAAGTAGAAAAAATATTTCAAGACAGTTGGATTTTTATTGGTCATCAATCCCAAATACCCGAAGTGGGTGATTATTTTGTATACACCCTTCTTGCTGAAGAGGTGATCATCCTCCGAGGCAAGGATAATAATATCCATGCATTCTATAATGTTTGCAGGCATAGAGGTTCTAGAATTTGTCTTGAGACATCCGGTTCCACCAAACGACTCAGATGCCCGTATCACAGTTGGACTTATAATCTTGAAGGCAATCTCATTGCTGCTAAAAGCTTTCCAGATGAGCTTGAAAAGAGTGATTTCTCACTTCATAAATGCAATTTAGAGATTATCGCTGGTATGATTTTTATCAATTTCTCTGATAATCCACAATCCATTGCAAACCTAAAAAGGGACTTAAAGGAACCATTTTCTATGTTTGGCTTTGAGGATTTAAAAATAGCCGCACATAAAAACTACCCAATAGATTCCAACTGGAAACTTGCAATTGAAAATTATCAAGAATGTTATCATTGTGCTGCATCTCACCCTGAATACTCACTTTCTCATAGTCTTAAAATAGAAAATGAGCCAGAATTTGATAAAGCACAAGCAGTAATGCTTGAAACCTTGGAAGCTTGTGGATTGAAAGATATATCCATTAATCATGACTTCAGCCGAAAAGAAATAGGACAAGAACAATATGCCTATTCTAGATATGCATTATTTGATGGCTATGTCACTGGAAGCAAAAATGGTAAACCACTTGCACCATTATTGGGTAATATCACCGATTATAATCAGGGATGTTCAGATTTTAATCTTGGACCGGTTTGTTACTTTCTAGCTTATTGTGATCATATGGTAGGTTATATTTTTACACCCACTGCTCAAGACAAATGTCAATGTGATGTTTACTGGTTTGTAAAGAATGATGCCATTGAAGGTCAAGACTATGACAAAGATAATCTAATGTGGCTCTGGGATACTACTACTTTTGCCGATGAGACGATCATTGTAAACAATCAAAAAGGTGTCAATTCTATCAAATATCAGTCCGGCCCTTTCACTGATAAAGAAAGCAGTACAAGAAGTTTTATCAAATGGTATTTGTCTGTAATAAGCTAGTATTCAATCCTATTAAAGACGTTCTTTGTGCCAAGATATATGATCTTCGATGAATGAAGAAATAAAAAAATAACTGTGATCGTAGCCTTCATGCTTCCTTAAGGACAGGCTGATATCATTCTTAATGCATGCCTCTTCAAGTAACTCAGGCTTAAGATGTTCATCCATAAATTCATCCTCTAGACCTTGGTCAATAAGAATATCACTGGACCAGCCCTTGTCATGAATTAGTTGAGTTGCATCGTATTGTTGCCAAGATTCTTCATCACTCCCTAAATATTTCTCAAATGCATTCCTTCCCCAAGGAACCTGTGTTGGAGCACAAATTGGAGCAAAAGCTGATACCGACTTAAAAATATCAGGGTTCTTAAGTGCGATTGTCAATGCTCCATGGCCACCCATAGAATGGCCAAATATTCCTAACTTATCTTCATTGATAGAGAAATTATTTTTTGCAATATTCAATAAATCATCAGTTACATAGGAATACATTTTAAAATTTTCATCCCAAGGAGATTGCATTGCATCTAAATAAAAACCAGCTCCTTGAGCAAAATCATAATTGGGGTCATCGGGTACATTCTCGCCTCTAGGACTGGTATCTGGTGCAATAATATTGACACCCATTGCTGATGCATACCTTTGAACTCCTGACTTGACTCTAAAGTTTTCTTCAGTGCACGTTAATCCTGACAACCAAAATAATGTGGGTGTATCTTCAAATCTATCCACGGTAGGCAGATAAATTGAAAAAGTCATTTCACATTTGGTTGATTCAGACCAATGAGAAAATACCTGATGTGAGCCTTCAAATATCTTATTCTTAGCTTTTAATTCTAATTCAATCAATCGACCTTTCTCCCTAATAAAGTAATGCATAAAAAGACTGTGGCTATGCCTACAGGAATCATAATAAGTGGAGAAATCCCATAACCCGTTGGAATAGTGCCAATCAATAATGCAATCGAAGCTACAACAATTGCATATGGAAATTGAGTGGTAACATGATCTATATGATTACAACCCGAAGCCATTGAAGACATAATGGTGGTATCAGAAATTGGAGAACAGTGATCGCCCCAAACCGCTCCACATAAAACACAAGCTACTGAAGAATAAATAATGTACATGTGTTCTGGATCTGCCACTCCATTAATAAACATAACTTCCCAGGCCAATGGCACCACGATGGGATAAAAGATGCCCATGGTTCCCCAACTGGTCCCAGTTGCAAATGCTGTTGCAGCTGAAAGGATAAAAATAATAGTTGGAACATAAGGAACAGGTAAAAAATCTCCAAGCACTGAGACTAGGTATTGAGCGGTCAATAATATTTCTGTTGTCTGCCCTAAAGACCAAGCCATGATTAATACAATAATAGCGAAAATCATAAACTTCACACCCTCATACCAGGATTGAACCGTTTCCTCCAATGATAGAATGTTTTGAGAAATAGTTAGTATAAAGGCGGTCACTACTGCTATTAAAGAACCCCAAAGTAAAGCTTGATAGGCATCAGCTGAACCAATGATGTCTTGTAGTGAATCGCCATCACCGGTGGCAAACAAACCTGCAATGACACTTGCTATAAATACTAAAATTGGAATGAATGCATTAAATGCACGAGATCTACTTGGATCTTTTGGCTCCAACTGTTTTGATTCAGCTTCACTGGTATAACCCATTTCAGCACCTTGGATGGATCCGTCATTGCCTTGTCTTGCTGATAATTCAAATTCATACATTGCACCGAAATCTCTCCCAGAGCCTGCAATAATAAAGACAAAAGCCAACATAAATAAAGGGTAGAAACTGTATAAAATGGAGCTAAGGTAAATTGAATACGCTGAATCATTGATTGCATCAATTTGACCTATGGATGCATCAATCATGCCAATCTGGTAACCCACCCATGTCGTAATGAGAGCTATACAGGCTATTGGTGCTGCTGTTGCATCAACTAGAAAAGCAAGTTTGGCTCTAGAGATCTTAAGCCTGTCTGTGACTTTTCTCATGGTATTACCAACAACGAGAGTATTGGCATAATCATCAAAAAAGATTGCCAAGCCTAATGTGGCTGTAACCAACTGACCTCTTCTAGCATTTTTGGTAAAACTTATAAGAGAATTGACAACTCCCTGCATGCCTCCATTTTTTGAAATAACTCCAACGAGTCCACCAATCATTAAGCTAAAAATAATCACCGCCGAATGATCTGGATTGGCCAATGCATTTTTAACATATATAGATACCACATCTAGAAAGCTTTGCCAGATGACCGACGGCTGAAAACCAAGAATGGAGAATGCTCCAATCCAAACCCCTAAAAAAAGCGCAGGGATGACACTCCTAAAAAACAAAGCAATTAAAATGGACATCAACGGTGGCATTATTGAGAGCCAACCCCAAAGCACTTCGATGGAGGTAATGTCTAGCAATACATCCCCTGCATATAACTCTATAGACTCAGTTGCTTTATCGCTTAAAACGATGTCATTAAAAATCAATTGTTGTGCATTCTCGCAATTGCTTGGCTGATAGAAAAGTTCATTAATTTTAAGTTTATAGTCACAAGCATTCTGCAATGGAACATTACTAATACTGATTTCAAAAGGTAATCCGGTCAGAGCCACTTGTGGAGAATCAATAATAGGATCGGCTGATATTATGCTAGAAAATAGCAACACAACAAAAGTCAAACAACGTTTTACAACTTTGGTTTTCATTTTTGCTTGTAGATCTTACCCCCTTTAATCACGACATCAATATTTTCTAAGGCCTGAATATTAAGCACTGGATCCTTCTTAACTGCAATGATATCTGCAAAGAACCCTATTTTTACTTGCCCCACTTGATCTGACATGCCAATCACTTCAGCAGCATCCACAGTTGCAGACTGAATGGCCTCTATACTGGTCATCCCATACTTGGTCATGTATTTAAATTGCTTGGCATTGTCTCCATGTGGGTAAACTCCTGCGTCCGTTCCATAAATAATCTTTACCCCTGCTTTATGAGCTTTTGTAAAGTTTTCTCGTTGAGCATCTGTTGTTTCTCGATTTTTTCGAAGAAACTCTTCAGGCCATTCATCTATAATTCCAACCTCATTAATATAATCGCCATTGTATATATCCATCGATAAAGCCACGCCATATTCTTTTGCCATTTGGATCCCTTCCTCATCGATCAGTGAAGCATGCTCAATACTGTTTACCCCTGATCTTATGGCTTGCTTAATGGATAATGCACCGTGTGCATGAGCAGTAACATTCATGTTCGCTTCTTTTGCAACCGCTACGACTGCTGCAATTTCTTCTGGACTCATTTCAGGATTTCCTGGAACGCTGCCATAAGCCAAAACGGCTCCCGATGCTATTAACTTAATTTGATCGGCTCCCCCGCTTACTAATTTCTCAGCTTTTACTCTAAAGTTTTCAACTCCCTTAGTGATGCCTCTTCTGATTTGATCTGGAACCTTGCCTTCATAATCTGGCACTGCAACATCCCCGCCTCCGCCTGGGATGGACAGGTAATATCCTGAGATCTTCATTCTAGGACCGGGTATTTTATCGGCATTGATTTCATCTCTTAGTTTTTTATCGGTCCAAGCAATGTAAACCCCTAAATCTCTGACCGTTGTAAAACCTGCCTTTAATGTTTTTTCTACATTTACCCTTCCAACCTTCAACTGTTCTTGCTGTGTCTTGGTATAAAATTCAATTAAATCGCCAGAAGAAGCCTCAGAGATATGGGTATGCATATCAATTAACCCAGGCAAGCAGAAATAATTGGATAAATCGATTGTTTGGGGATTAGGCCTCTTATTAGTATTAATATCGATACTTGAAATAATTTGTGTATTTGGATCAAAATCAATGAAAACATTTTTATTGTATTCGCCCGATTCAACGTCTAGTAAATGACCACATATCACGCTAGATGGTTGTGAAAATGCATTGCTGCTATTAAAAAATAGCACCATGAATAAAATTAGATTTTTTTGGATGCTTTTGAGCATGAAAACTACCTTATCATAGAAATATATCAATTTACGGTTATTGTAAGAATCTATTTTCCATTACAATGGGTTGATGAAAAAGCTACCTATAATTTTAGCCACTTCCGTTGTAAGAGGAAGCCAACAAGGAGAAAGCCATGGTGGCATCTATCTTGTGGACTTTGAAAACCAAGCAGCAAAAATGATGGTTGACTGGAATGATTCAGGCATAGATTTTAGCGGCAGAGGTTGGGATCGAGGTCTTAGAGGAATTGAATACCATGGTGATGAGATTTTTATAGCGGCCAGTGATGAGCTATTTGTCTACAATCAATCGTTTGAGATTAAAAGATCTTACAAAAATCCTTTCCTAAGGCATGCTCATGAAATTTTTAAATTTGAGAATCTTTTATTTGTTGCCTCAACCGGTTTCGATAGCATATTGGTTTTTGATTTGGATTCCGATTCATTCACAAGAGGCATCTACATCACTAAAAATCCCAAAGGGTGGAAGTCTCAATTATTCGATCCTCAATCGGATGAAGGGCCACCTATGGGCAATAATTTACATTTGAATAATGTCCGATGCAACAAAAGAGGGCTATTTGCAAGCGGTCTTCGAACCAATGCATTGATCTATATGGATAGCGATCTTAATGTCAAAGAATACTGCTCTCTTCCTGAAGGAACGCATAATGCGAGACCTTTCAACAATGGGGTTTTATTCAATGACACAAAAAGTGACTGCATTAGATTGCTCAGCCGTGAAGGTGAAGAATCGCATTTCGTTATACCCACCTATCCTGAAGATACTCTAACGCATACTGATCTTGATGACAGTCGGATTGCTCGTCAAGGTTTTGCGAGAGGATTGTGTGTTATTGACAAAGATTTGATTGCTGTTGGCTCTTCGCCATCCACCATTAGTCTTTTTGATTTTGATCAAAAGAAAAAAGTTGCTAGTGTTAATTTGAGTATGGATATCAGAAATGCAATTCATGGTATGGAGGTTTGGCCCTATGAGCGGCTATTGGATAGTTAGATGTTGTTATAACAACCAGGAAGCATTTCTAGAATATGCTTCAAAAGCGACCGATGTTGTAAAAAAGCATGACGGTGAATTCTTGGTTCGAGGAGGCGAGCAGTTTCAAATGGAAGACGGCGATTATGAGCGAACAGTTATGGTTCGTTTTCCAAGTTTAGACATTGCAAAACAGGCTTATGAAAGTGAAGAATACAAAACGGCATTAAAAATTATTGAATCCAATGCTGATAGAGATTTTATTATTACGGAAGGATTATGAACTACAAAATTTTTACCCTTTTCTTAAGTCTTTTCCTATGTCTTAAAATAGCTGCTAATCCGAGTGTAACAATTGAGAACATTACTCTCATTGATGCAGATAATCCGGTTCGATTCAATCAAACAGTGCACATAAAGAATGGGACAATACACTCCATTACTGATTCCATTAAAATCATTAAAAATCATCAAAATCAACACACAGTAATTGATGGAACTGGTAAATTTCTTATACCCGGTTTGTGGGATGCCCATGTGCATCTAACTTTTATTCCAGAGATAGATCATGAAACTTATTTTAGGTTGTTTCTAAAAAATGGAATCACCAGCATCAGAGACACAGGAGCGATCATTAAGAAGCTCCAACCATCTCTCAATTACATACAAACAAACCCAGATAAAACACCCAGACTCTTTTATGCTGGCCCATTGATCGATGGCAAAGATCGTGTCTACAAAGGAAAAGAACCTGGTTTCCCTGAGTTATCAATTGGTATTGATGAAACTTCAGACATTGATAATGTCGTACATGATCTTCTAGAAAATGGCGTCACTTTTTTAAAATCATATGAGATGCTCTCAAAAGAAACTTACCTAGAGCTATTGCAAATTGCAAAGAAAAATAATCTCAGAGTTACGGGACATATTCCTCTTAGCATTGACCTTGAGGAAGCCATTGAAGCTGGACTGGGCGGTATGCAACATATTAGAAATATGGATCTCGCGTGCTCATTGGATGCCCCTGAATTACTGATCAAAAGAAGAGAAAAACTCTCCAATAAAAATGGCATTGCAGGATCAGCCTTAAGAACTGAAATCCATTCGTCTCAAAGGTACTATGCAATTGATAATTATGATTCAGAAAGGTGCTTGAGAATTATCAAAAAATTAGCTGCATCTGAAGTCTTTCAAACCCCTACCCTCACCATCAATACTTTTGGCTCTAGAAGATTCTATGCCAATCCAGAATGGAGGGAGAACTATCAATACTTACCAGAACAAGCGAGAGAAGCTTGGCAAGAAGGTTCATTGAATTTAGCTAAAGAAGAAATCACTGAAAATGATCTGATTTTCGATCAATGGAGCTTGAATCTTGTCAATATAATGAATCAAGAAGGAGTCAAGATTATTGCAGGCACAGATACACCGATAGGCTATCTCACACCAGGTTATAGTTTGCATAAAGAACTTGAATTGCTCTTTGAAGCAGGCATGACAGCAAAAGAAGTGCTTCGCTCTGCTACGATAACTCCAGCTGAATTCCTCAATATTGAAAATAAAATAGGAACAATAGATAAAGGTAAATTAGCAGACCTATTAATCCTTAATCAAAATCCGCTAGAATCCATTAAAAATACTCAGGATATTCATCTAGTCATTGCTAAGGGAGTTATTCAATGAAAAAACTAATCCTCGTATCAGCACTACTGCTCTTTTGGTCTAATGCCTTCAGTCAGTCTAGTGCAATAACGGAAGATGCCGCTATTGCAAAATTACATGAATTCTTCGTATTGCTAGACATCAATAATTATAAGAAAGAAAACATCTCTAGAATTGTTACTTATGATTTCCATATCTTTGAAGTCGGCAATGATTTTGACTTAGATTCATTTGATCTTTTTATCAAGGAAGCCTCTGAAACCATTATTGAAACTCAGTGGACTTTGTCTGATTTTATAGTATCCCTTGATCATAATTCAGCCCATATTACTTATTACAATAAAGGCATATTCAAAAATAATAACAATGAATCAATTTACTCTGATTGGATGGAGAGTGTATACATGGTTGTTGAAAACGGGGAATTAAAACTAAAATTCCTTCAATCAGATTTAATCAACAGAGAAATTAAATGAAAAAACTAATCCTTATATCAACACTGCTGTTCAGCTTTAATGGCTGGGGACTGTCTGACTATCAACCGTATGATGAAACAGCCAATGCTCAGAATGATATTGCTGATGCAATAAACCTTGCTGAAAAAACTGATAAATATATTTTGCTTGAAATGGGAGGAAATTGGTGTCCTGATTGTAGAACTCTTGGTGAATATTTTGCTAGAGAAGACATCAAGTCCTGGTTGGATGAGCGTTTCATAGTTGTCGCAGTGGATGTGGGTGAATGGGATAAGAACCTTGATATTGCTGAACGTTATGGAAATCCCATCAGCGAAGGTATTCCGTCTTTGGTTGTGTTAGATGCAGAAGGAAATCTAGAGTTTGCAACATTGGCGGGTGAACTCGCTACTGCTAGGAATATGAGTGGTGATGATCTAATTGAATGGTTAAAAACAAAAATTCAACCCATACTTGACTAAACAAACATGTCTAAAAATATCTCTGAAATGACAATTTTGATAACTGCGGCGGCTAGTGGTATTGGCTCTATTATGGCCTCAGAATTAGCATCAAAGGGTGCGACAATTATCATCTGTGATTGCGATAAAGAGCAATTGAAGACATTCTCAGAACAAAACCCTGGTGTTCATGCTCATGAAACTGATATTCAAGATGAGCAAGCAGTAAAGAAATTATTCCATTGGATAAAAAATGAATTCAAAGGACTGGATGCTTTAATCAATAATGCTGGCATAGCTGGGCCAGTATCAGATCTTGACCAAACTGATTTTAGTGATTGGAAAAATACTTTATCAGTGAATCTCAATGGTACTTTTCTCTGCAGCAAAGAAGCTATTCCGCTTTTAAGAAGTTTTGGTGGGGGCTCTATCATTAATATTGGATCAACCTCCTCATTGTTTGGCACACCTCTTAGATCAGCCTACTCTGCATCAAAGTGGGCGCTGTCAGGCTTAACCAAAACATGGGCTATGGAATTTGGTTCAGACAATATAAGAGTGAATAGCATTTGTCCCGGATCCGTTAATGGTGAAAGAATAGAGAATGTTATAAAGCAGGAAGCTACGGATAGAAACATCAGCGAAGATGCGGTTAGGCAAGCTTATTTAAATCAAGTGTCGATGCAATCCTTTATTGACGCTGAGGAAATAGTAGGCATGATTGATTACTTATTATCCCCTGTTGCTAAAAAAGTATCGGGACAAATAATAGCCATTGATGGACATACAGAAGGTTTAAGTCAAATCAGAATAGAAAAGGATGGAAACATATGAAAGCAGGATGGTATGAAAACATAGGTTCAGCAGAAGAAGTGATTAATTGTGGTGAGATGGACGACCCTAAGCTTAATTCTGGCGAAGTCTTGGTTGCAGTAAAAAGTTCTGGCGTAAACCCATCTGATGTAAAAACCAGAGCTGGAGCAAGAGGCGATTTGCAGTTTCCAAGAATCATTCCTCATTCAGATGGTGGTGGAGTGATCCAAGAGGTCGGTGAAGGCGTTGATAAAAATCGGATTGGCGAAAGGGTTTGGCTATGGAATGCAGCTTTTGCAAGAGCATTTGGTACTTGTGCTGAATTGATTAGTTTGCCATCGGAACAGGCTGTAGCATTGCCTGATCACACTTCATTTGAAGCAGCGGCATGTTTAGGCGTTCCGGCATCAACTGCATACTATGCTGTTTATTGTGATGGTGCTGTTGATGGACAAAATATTTTAGTCACTGGCGGTGCTGGAGCTGTGGGTCATTATGCCATTCAGTTAGCCAAATGGGGTGGAGCAAATGTGATCGCTACAGTCAGTGGGGATGATAAAGCTTCAGTTGCACAAGCCGCTGGTGCAGATCTGGTTATTAATTATAAGAATGATGATGTTACAAGCATTGTCAACGATTACACAGCAGGGCAAGGCGTGCAAAGAATTGTTGAAGTTGAGTTTGGCGGTAACCTAGGAGTGAGTCAAAATATATTGAGTCCAAATGGGGTTATAGCCGCTTATGGTTCTGTGACTGAAGGCAATCCAGTAATTCCATTTTATGATTTGATGTTTAAAGGAATTACATTGAATACCTTTCTAATCTATATTGTCTCGCAGCAAGCAAGAAACAATATTGTAAATGGTGTAACCAAAGCATTGAATGAAAATGCATTGAGTCATCAGATAGCCCAAACGTTTGAATTAAGTGAGTTGGTGGCTGCACATCAATCTGTTGAAACCGGTTCAATCATAGGCAATACAATCATTACTATTAATTAAATGAATACTATTGAGAACATTTTTAATGAACTGGGAATCAATTCACTTGAACTGAATGAAGGCACATTGAATGTTCAGAGTCCCATCGATGGAGCAAGCATCGGAAATATAAAGATGCATTCAGAAACTGAGATTGAAACCATGATCCAAAACTCGGTTGATGCCTTTAATCAATGGAAAATAGTACCAGCTCCCCAAAGAGGCGAGTTGATTAGAGTATTGGGTAACAAGCTGAGAGAACGAAAAGAGATTTTGGGGCAACTGGTCACTCTCGAGTGTGGCAAGATTTATCAGGAAGGGTTGGGTGAAGTACAAGAGATGATAGACATTTGCGATTTTGCAGTTGGTTTATCAAGACAACTCTATGGGTTGACCATTTCTTCGGAAAGACCTGGACATAAAATGTCTGAATCTTGGCATCCTATTGGGCCCATTGGTGTAATCTCAGCTTTCAATTTCCCGGTTGCTGTTTGGAGTTGGAATACAGCATTAGCGGTTGTTTGTGGCAATAGTGTGATTTGGAAACCTTCCGAGAAGACTCCTCTTACTGCCATGGCCTGTCAACATATTTTCTTAGAGGCAATCAATGAAGTTGGAGGGGTTCCCAGTCATTTATCACAACTGATTATTGGCGATGCTTCAGCAGGAGAGCAACTGGTGAGTGATTCAAGAGTGCCCGTGATTAGTGCCACAGGAAGCACCGCTATGGGCAGTAAAGTAGGCCCAATTGTAGCCGCACGTTTTGGTAGAACCATTCTTGAATTGGGAGGAAATAATGCAATTATAGCCTGCCCTTCTGCAGATCTAGACTTAGCTATTAGAGCAACTTTGTTTGGCGCTGTAGGCACAGCAGGACAACGATGCACCAGCACTCGAAGACTTTTTGTACACGATGAAATCTATGAAAAACTGATGCCAGCTTTGATTAAAGCTTATGAGGGTATTGAAATTGGCAACCCTATGGATGCATCCACCTTGGTAGGACCATTGATTGATGAGAGAGCCTTCAATCAAATGAGAAGAGCTATAGAAAATTCTAATGGAAAGGTGAGCGGTGGTGAAAGAGTGCTTCAAGATAAATACCCAAATGGCTTTTATGTGAAACCTGCAATTATCGAAATGCAACCTTGCGATCAAACAGTTCAGGAGGAAACTTTTGCACCGATTCTTTATGTTTATAAATATCAGAATTTAGAGCAAGCTATTGCATTGCACAATGATGTCCCTCAAGGACTCTCTTCTGCAATATTTACTAATGATCTCCGTGAAGCTGAACTTTTTACTTCCTCGATGGGCAGTGATTGCGGCATTGCGAATGTGAACATTGGAACGAGTGGAGCTGAAATTGGTGGTGCTTTTGGTGGAGAAAAAGAAACGGGTGGTGGCAGAGAATCAGGCTCTGATGCATGGAAGGGTTACATGAGAAGATCGACCAATACAGTTAATTACTCAACGGAACTCCCACTAGCTCAAGGTATTGTTTTTAATCTGGATCAAGACTGAATCAAATGAAACCTATTTTTCTTATTCTTGCTTTATTTTTTAATTCCATAGTGTTTCTAAATGCCGATGAGATTCCTCGTATACAAATAGAAAATACAGAGTACATTGGTTCCTTTGATGATGAAAATAATCAGTATGTCTTCAAAGGAATTCCATACGCTAAACCTCCAATTGATGAGCTTAGATGGATGCCAACCGTTCCGTACAAAACAGAAAAAACTGCTTTAGCCACTCAATCTTTCAAAGAAGCCTGCATGCAAGACAATGGAAACACCAATTGGTATCGTGCTGTAGCGATATCGTTAGGTAATCCAATTTCAATGGTGCATGACAAACCCTCAATTTCAGAGGATTGTCTCTATCTCAACATTTGGTCTCAATCACTTTCTACAGAGAAAAAACAACCTGTGATGGTTTGGATACATGGAGGGGGAAATGTTAATGGATACTCCCATGAACCTAACTATATTGGCAGTAACTTGGCTAAAAAAGGCGTTGTGGTGGTATCAATCAACTTTCGATTAAATGCATTGGGCTATCTACCACATCCTGAAAATACTAATAGTTCAGGAAACTACGGATTAATGGATCAGCTGACCGCTTTGGAATGGATTAAAAACAACATTATAAAATTTGGTGGCGATCCTAATAATATAACTCTCTTCGGTGAATCATCTGGAGCTGAAGACATTGCTTATCTTATAGCTACCCCCAAAGCACAAGGTTTGTTTCAACGTGCTATTTCACAAAGTGGTGGTTTTGCAGACTGGGTTAAAAGAGATGAGGGCTTAGAGCTTGGCATTGAAATACAAAATAAATCTGGTGCTGAAAGTTTGGCCTCCATGAAAAACATCTCCGCTGCTGATATCGTCAAAATGAGAAGCTCGTCTAAACTTTACTTCAAAGGCTCTGTTGATGGAGACATTATTCCTGACGATCCATTTAAACTCTTTCTGAATCAAAATATTAATAATGTTGACCTCCTCATTGGCAGCAACAAAAATGAATACCTAATGTATGGCGATCCAAATATAACTCAGCAAGAAGTCACTAATTGGGTGGAGACAACTTATCCTGAAAACAGTGAAACTATTCTCAATCTAATGGCTGATAAAGAGCCAGCTCTTGCTATGGATCAATTGCAAAGCAACAGAGATTATCTATGCCCTTCAATTTTTATTGCCAGGCAGCTCTCCAAAAAAGGAAACAATGTTTATCAATACGTTTTTGAAAGAAAACGTGAGAACAGTGCAAGCATTCTAGCCTACCATGGGGCTGAAATACCTTATGTTTTTGACACGCATGATGATTGGTTACTCACAGATGAAATGGATAGAGAATTAACTGACATCATGATGGAATATTGGGTGGAATTTGCTAAAAAAGGAACGCCTAATTCTATTAACAATCCAACGTGGAAGGAATTTGGTGAAGATGAAAATTATCAAATCCTAGACATACCCATTCAACAGTCTAAAAAAAGCGAATATGAGTTTTGTGAGATTCTTATTGAAGTCATGAGAAAAAGAGCATTTTCTGAATAACTTCTTTTAATACAATTCAATCCTAGATAAATCAATCTCTGCTTCAAAGTCTTTGCCCACTGCCACAATGCCAATGGATCTTAAACTGGATGGACTGAAAGCTTTAGTCTGATAGAAATTTGACTTTTTAAATTCACTGAAAGGCAATACAATCTCTTTCCAGTTATTCTCAACTGCAAATTCTGCTGAATAATATTGCCATGGTGCAGGTGTGTAGCGAGTTCTTAAATGGATTTGATAATTTTCATTATTGCCTCGGACCCTAATTTTAATGCCATCATAATCATCGGTAATGTCTTTAATGCGTGTTGCAAATTGGATGAATCCACCATTATTCTCAGTACTAACAATGCCCGTCATTCGATAAAACTTTTCACCGTCTTTGTCAAGATACTGCAATTGACCAGTTGAAACTCCACCCATAACAGTATCTGTGAAATAAGCCCACTCTCTTGCATCTGGATTTTCTAAATTGTCTACAATCATAGCTTTCCCATTAGGGCTTATTAAAAGAATAAGAGCAAATATCAAATATCTATTCATAAAACACACTTCGAGATAAAGAACAATTTAGATGTCCGAATAAGATAAAACCAATTTTAAGATGCTAACGAAATACAGATATATATTTAATGGTTATCCCATTTTACAAAAAACCAACTTGTTTCCATCCAAGTCCCTAATGTAACCACCATAAAATGTATCCATTTTTTGTTCTGGTTCACCTTCATCTAGCGCCCCTGATTCAATGGCTATTTGATATATCTGATCAACTTCCTCAATAGAATCAAACGTAATACCAGTCATTGATCCATTGCCTACAGTTGCTTCATTGCCATCAAAAGGAACAAAAATAGCAAAGTAAGTATCTGTTTCCTCGAATTTATAGAAATAGCTTCTATCGTTGCCTCTAAAGCCCTTTACTCCAATTGGCTCAAAAACCTTGTCATAAAATTCTCTTGCTGCTTCTAGATTATTTGTACCAATTGAAATATATCCTCCAATATTAGCCGCCATATTTTTCTCCTCAACCCTTTATTTTTTTAAGCTAGTCATCGTTTAATACTACATTAATATATTGAGACCTAAAACGAAGCATTGTGAATCTTAACAGGTTTGTTAGTCTTTGATCATGATAGAAAATACTAAGACAGGGCTTGCACTAGCACTTGAAGATTGGCGAATATTAATCAATGACGATTGGAGATCACTAGCAGTTGCTCTTTATATGGTGCTTATAGGTTATGGCGTGCTTGTAGGCATTCCAGTGATAAGCACCGCGTGGGTTACAAAACTAGGTTTTACTGAAGTTGAAGTTGGAAGAGTTGCTGGCATGGACCTTGGTGGTTTATCAGCTGGAGCAATTGTTACAGCCTGGATTATTAACCGCATCAACAGGAAGATATTAGTATTTATAGGTATCATTATTGCGGTAGTAGCAAACGGAATGTGCCTCAAGTATGTAGACTACGATACTGTTCTATGGCTTCGATTCTTAGCAGGATTTGGAAGTGGTATGTATACAGCTGTGGCCGTTGCCATTTTTGGAATGTCAATCAGACCTGCTCTTGCCTACAACCTAATGCTATTCAGTTTTGCTTTCTCTCAAGCACTGGAAATGAGGATTTTGCCTCAACTTTCGATGAATGGTATCTATTGGGTTTTCATTGGATGCTTCTTAGCAACAATACCTTTTCTGAAATGGATTAAGAGTTATCCAAAAACTAGGGCTGTAGAAGAAAGATCTGATACAAATAATTCTAATGCTAGATATGCCCTATTTTTACCTTGGGTCTGCCTTTTTGCCATCTTCTTGACCTACATTAATATTGGAGCTTACTGGACATACATTGAACTTGCCGCTCTGGACAGTAATATCAATCCTAACTTGGTGAGTGAAGTTCTGGTTTGGGCGTCTTTGTGCTCACTTTTAGGTTGTCTAATTGCAACCTTATTAAGTAATCGTTTTGGATTATTAAGACCTCTTTTGATCGCATTATTTACCATGGCAATGGGTGTGGGAATGTTGGCATTTGGCATCAATGAACCTAGGTTCTTAATGAGTGTCTTCACCTTTAATCTACTATGGATTTTTACTGATGTTTATCAAATGGGTTCACTGGCTAATTTTGATAATGGTGGTCATTATGCTGCCTATTTGCCTGCTGCGCAGGGACTTGGCCAAATAGTAGGGCCAAATTTAGCCGCATCTCTATTGGGGTTAAGCCTTGGTTATCAAAGTGTTTTCATCATGTGTTGGTGTGCGGCTATGATGGCAATGCTCATATATTGGATACTTTATAGATACCTCAGAAAGCAGCATCCATCAATTGCAGATGCATCTTAATAAAAAGTATTGAAATATTACAATATTGCTAGGTTTATAGCTTTAGATAGACCTTAGATACCACTCAAAATCTTTATTGCTGATTTGAGAAGTGAAGCGATCCATCTCACAACTTCTGCATTTGTGAAAGACTTCACAATACTCTTTACTAAGATACTGTGGCAAGACTTCAGCCTGATTGAATGCCTCTAGAGCTTGATGCCACTTAACAGGGAGCGTTACCTCAGGGTCTATCACCTCTCCTTCACTGATCATAGTAGGAGGAGACACTTCATTTTTTAAACCGTAATGAATACCTGATAATACAGATGCCATTACCAAATAAGGATTAGCATCAGCGCCTGCAGCACGATGTTCAATTCTCACATTTTCAGAATCCGAAAGAGGAATTCTCAACGATAGATTTCTATGATTGGGACCCCAATTTGGAGTGATGGGTGCAAAAAATCCTGGTTGAAACCTTCGATAAGAGTTCGCATTAGGACAAAATATTGCCATGCCCTCTTTCATGGTTTCAGCCAACCCTCCAATGGCATGTTGAATACCATTATTGAACCCCGTTGAATTTGCATCATCCAATCCAAATATTAAATTATCCTCGGCGTCTTTTAGACTGATGTGAATGTGCATACCTGAACCGGCTGATTCAAGAAAAGGTTTCGCCATAAAGGTGGCGCCCAATCCAAACTCTTTAGCAGTTTCTCGGACAGCCCTTCTCAGAAGTAAAGCCTGATCACACGCGACTAAGGCATCAGAGACATGATGGAGGTTGGTTTCGAATTGCCCTGATGAAAATTCAGATATAGCCGTTCCCATTGGAATTTTTTGTAATTCACAAATATCTTTTAGTCGATTGAAGAATGGATCCAGTTCTCGTAAGTCTTCCAATGAATACACTTGTGGACCAGCTTGGTGCAATATGGTGCCAGGCGTTGGACTGTGTCTTGGTGTCACCATGAGGCCATCGTGATCATTGTAGAGATAAAACTCGAGTTCAACCGCAACCGTTGGAAATAAACCATCCTGATTAATGTGATCAATGACATTCTTCAAAATAATTCTACTGTCATATGGGTATGGCTCTTGATCTTGATCCACCATAGTCAGAATGACTTGTGCTGTTTCTTTTTCCAACCAAGGAACAGGCATTAGAGTCCCCTCTATGGGATGTGCAAAAATATCAGGATCACCATCGTCACTTCCAAGAATCAGGCCATCGATCGTATTGCCTCCTGAGTCCAAAAGATGTGTTGCTGCGACAAAATTCATGCCCTTATCAAACAATGATTTGGCTTCATGCAAATCAATTCTCTTGCCTCTGAAAATACCATTCATATCTGGAACAAGCAGCTCAAGATTTTCCAGATCTGGGTGTTTTTCCAAGTAGTTTTTGAAAGATAACATTAAAGGTTTGCCATTATTTTTTTAAGACTGTACTTCTTCTCCAGGCCAAAGCAGCTTTGAGGCCCTCTTTGTCTAGAATTTCATTGAACTGTTTTGCTTCATCCGATTGGGATGTCTCTAATAGAATATCGGCTTCCAAACCATCTAAAAGAGCTTCTCTCATGCCGGCTATTTCCATGGTTCTATTGATGGCTTTTTTTGTGATCTCCACCGATAATCGATCGTTTGCTGCTATTGTCTCCGCCATAGTCAATGCCTCATCTCTGAGATTTTCAGGTGCAGTAATACGATTGATTAAACCCATTTCATAAATTCTTTGAGAACTGATTTTTATATCAGCAGTTAAGAGCAATTCTTTTGCCAGTTTCGGACCCGTCAACCACGGCAAGATCAAGGCAACAACACCACTGGCAATTGAAACCTCAGGCTCTCCAAATAAAGCATCATCCGAAGCAATTGTAATATCACAAGCAAGCGCCATTTCCATCGCTCCACCCAGACAATACCCTTGGACTGCGGCTACAGTTGGTTTGGGTGAATCCCAAAAACGCATGACCATATTAAAGTCACTCTCCAGTGCCTGCCTAATATTACTTTCTTCTTTTGAATCCCAAACCTCATCATCCAAATCAAAACCAGCTGAGAAAGCTCTGCCTTCAGCTTGAAGGATGATGGCTCTAACATTGTAATTATCCTCGGCATCGTCCATGGCTAGATTGATGGCCTCAATCATATCGCTGTTAATTGCATTGAGTTTATCAGGACGGTTCAGTGTCAAGGTTGCTATCGGCCCATCTACCTCATATGTTAGCGAATTACTCATGGATTTTACCCTAAGTTGTACCAAATGGATTTGCTTTGAGTGTAGCCTAAAATGGATTCAAAACACGCATCTTTTGCATTACCAGATTGCTTGTAGCCACCAAACTCAAAAGTCATATCACCCACATCATAACAATTGACATAAACCATTCCTGACTCTATGGCTTTGGCCATATTATGTGCTCTACTGACATTACTTGTCCAAACAGAAGCACAGAGTCCATAGATGGTATCGTTCGCCATCGCAGTGACCTCTTCTTGAGTATCGAAAGGTATGATTGAAGCAACCGGTCCAAAAATTTCCTCTCTTCCAATGGTCATATCATTATTTACATCAGAAAATAGCGTTGGCTCAACATAAAACCCTCCGTCTAAGCCGGATGGTATATTGCCGCCAAATTTCAAGGAAGCCCCTTCATTCTTTCCAGACTCAATAAAACCAAGCACTCTTTTCTGAGCTTGAGCAGTAACCAATGGTCCCATGTTAGTCTCTGGATCAAGCGGATCACCCGGAGTATATGCACCTTGTCCTTGTTCAACAAATTGATCCACAAAATCAGAATAAATGGATCGTTCAACATAGATTCTAGATCCTGCATTACAAACCTCGCCCATATTGGCATAAATAGAATCATAGGCAGTTTCAACAGCAAGATCCATGTCTGGCAGATCAGCAAAATAAATCATGGGTGATTTACCACCAGTCTCCAAGCTGACTTTTTTCATATTGGATTGACCGGCATATTGCAGCAAAAGTTTTCCTACTTCTGTAGAGCCAGTAAAACCAATTTTTGAAACATCTTGATGAAGTGCCAATGCTTGACCAGCTTCTTCTCCATGACCACTGACTACATTGAAGACTCCTGGTGGACCTCCAGCTTCTACAAAAAGTTGAGCCAATTTGATAAGAGAGTGAGGTGAATGCTCATCGGGTTTTAGAACTATTGAATTTCCTGCTGCCAATGCGGGAGCTAGTTTCCAAACACCCATCAGTAAGGGATAATTCCAGGGTGAAATTAAACCGACCACACCATAAGGTTCTCGAATGGAAAGATTCAATGCTTTTTCATGGGTGTTTGCAACTTTCCCATATATCTTATCAATGCACTCAGCCATAAATCTGATGGTCACAGCCGATGCCGGAACATCAACGCTGACACAATCACTGATCGGCTTACCCATGTTCAATGAATCAAGTAATGCCAACTCAGCTGTATTTTTTTTAACCAAATCAGAAAACTTCATCATGATGCCCATTCGCTTTCTAGGCGCCATTTTCAACCATGTTCTTGCCTTATAGCTTTCTTTAGCCGCAGCAACTGCTTTATCGATGTCTTTCACTGTACCAGCAGCACAGGTTCCACATACTTCATTTGTTGCTGGATTTATGACTTCAATCACTCCTCCGTCTTCTGCATCAACGTATTCGCCATTGATGAATAACTTCCCTTCAATTTTATCCTCAATGTCACTTGCTAATTTGACCCAATCTTCTTTTTTATATCCTCTGGCTGTTCTTGCATCCATTGTTTATTCTCCTTCGGTTTTATTTTTTCTGCTGATGCAACGATATCAATGCATCAACTGCTATACAATTATCTTTTCCTAATATTACGGGATTTATATCAATCTCAGATACCTGCTCTTTAAACTCAATTGCAATCAATGAGAATACAGAAGCCATTTGAGCAAATGCATTGATATCAACTGGATCGGTCCCACGATAACCATCCAACAATGACTTCATCCTTAAAGACTTAATGGCTTTTTTGGCTGTCTCAGCTGTAAAAGGTGGCATCAGAGTGACGGCATCTTTTAGTGCTTCAGCGTAATAACCACCAAAACCAATAGTAATCATTGGTCCCAGTTGCTGATCTGTGGTCATACCAAGAATCATTTCTATTCCATTTGATTCAATCATTGAAGCAAGCAAAGCGTCACCAGGTAAATTTTTTTGAAGCTCTTGATAAGACTCCAACAGATGCTCTTGTGACTCAATACCCAAATACACAGCATTGAGTTCTGACTTATGCAAAACATTGTCTACTGCAGTCTTTAAAACAACAGGAAAACTCAATGTCTTAGATAGAGTAAGCAAGTCATCTTGATTGGATACTATGATGCTTTTATTCGCATGAATCCCTAAATCTGAAAACATATTTAGAGCATCTGCTTCACCAAAAAAATCAGCAGTACTCAATTGATCTTGGTAAAACTTAATTTTTTCCTTATCCAAATCAATATTCATTTCATCATGAGCTTTAAGGAAATCTCTGTATTGATGCAAACATCGGACGCCTGCAAGAAAAGAGTGGATGCCATCTAAAACTGGCATCCCCATTTTTGTGGCCTCAACCACCAGAGGATGGATGCCTGTTCCCTGTAAGTTTGTAACGAGGAATACCGGCTTTCCCGTTCGATCATTTGCTTGTTTCATGTAGTAATCTATATACTCCTCATGAATGATTCCAAGCGGACCTCTGTCCATGACTACTGCGGCCATGGAAGCATTTGGATCATCCAGCATTTCTGTAATACAATCTGCCATAATTTGATCGGCATCCTCCAATCCTTTGCCCCAAGCATCAAGTGGATTGACAGCAGGAAGACCAGGATCAAGAATCTCTTTGAGTTTCTGAATTGTGTCATCTTCTAGCTCTGCAAACTCAACCCCTTGTTGATCTGCAATATCAATAATGAGCTGTCTTTCGCCACCAGAGTCATGAAGTGAGACCATGTTTCCATTTGCCAATGTATGCGGTTGATCAAACATGATGAGTGTTGTAGCAAGCTCATCCATATCCGCAACCCTTTGGATACCATATTTCTCAAACAAAGCATTGTAATAATCATCAACACCTGCCAAACCGCCAGAATGTGAAACGGTCAGTTCTGCAGATTGTTCTGTTCTGCCTGTTTTTAATATGACAATAGGAATCTTTCTTTCATTCGCCAATTGAAACGCTTGGATCATTTGATCTGGTTTACGAATGGTCTCAAGGAACATACCTACCACTGTTGTACTTTCTTGATGAAGGACATAGTCGAGGTAGTCTTCTGCCCCCACTGTGAGTTCTGATCCAGATGAGACAGAAAGATTTAGATTGATCCTTTCCTCACAATCAATGATTCCTGCGACGCCTGAACCCGATTGACTAATAATGCATATTCCGCCCGGTTCATGGTTGGGCCTTGTGTAGTGGCCATTTACCCAAACTCCTTTCTCAATATGAAAAAAACCCATTCCATTGGCGCCACACAATAGGACGTCAGCTTTTTTCAGTTTTGCCTGTATCCGATCTTTTAAGTATGGCTTCTCATCATCATCTATGAATAACATCGACATGATTGACATTGCTTTCACATCGGCCTCAATGGCAGCATCGATCAAACCCTCTAAACGCTCATCAGAGACTGCAAAAATTGCATGATCAACTTTTTCAGGAAGTGATTTGAAATCAGGATAGCATGGCACGCCAAATGCCTCTTTATTTTTGGGATGCAGACCAAATAATTTACCCTTAAAACCTCCATGCTGGAGGTTTTTGATTAAACGACTTCCCATACCACCAGAGGTGGTTGCCCCAACGATGACAATACTTTCTGGGTCTAACAGTGGGTCTAGGCGGTGTGGCATACCTGCTTAGTAAAGCTCAGCTGGAGTGGTTCTTTTTCTCTCTGGATCGAAGAAAGGTTTAGTGACAATAGTCGCTTCAGCCATAACTTTTTGCCATTCCAATTCCGTCTGATAATAAATTTCTGCAATGATCTTATCTTTGTCTTTACGCCAAGTATCATTCATTGAAGCGTAAGCAATATTGGCTTTTGCACTAGGAGAGAACATAGCTGAGGTTACTGTTCCTATTTTTTTATTAGCTTGGTTATACAGATAAGCTCCATGTGCAGGTTTATTGCCTTGTATGTTTAGTTTTAGAAATGTGTATTTTGACCCTCTCTTTTTTTCCTCCAGCAATGCTTGTCTGCCATTGAATACTGGTTTTGAAAAATCAACTTGCCAAGAAAGTCCAATCTCAAAAGGCGATCTTGTGACGCCAGGTCTTACTGCAATATCAGCAACAATAAAATCCACTCCGGGTTGTAAAAGACCGGCCTCTATTCTCACATAATCAAGGGCTTCAATACCCATTGGCTTGATTCCATAAATTTCACCTTCAGCAAAGAGTTTGTCCCAAAATGGCAATGCAATATGTGTTGGCATAAATACTTCATAGCCTAGATCCCCAGTAAAGCCAGTTCTTGAAATCATCAACTCCTCACCATTGAAATTGTAATGCTTAAGATCAAATGGCTTTAAATTCTCAATACCCTCAAAGCCCATAGCTTTTAAAATACTGCAAGAAGTAGGTCCTTGAATTGCAAGGCCAGGAACCTCATCAGTAATCTCTTCAACCTGAACATCAAAACCTATGGCACAGCGGCTTAAATTATCCAATTGTCTTTCAACACACAACAACCAATATTCACCAGATCGAACATGAAACACAGTCCCATCATCAATGACACTGCCTTGTTCATCACACCAGACCACATAAGCAACTCGTCCAGGGGCAACTTTTCTCATATCTCTAGTGAAAAACCGATTAACAAAAGCTTCTGACTCACTACCAGTTATTTTATGCTTCGTCATGGGTGTGACATCAAATACAGCTGTGCTATTTCTAGCAGCAAAATACTCCAAATCAGTTCTAAAATAGCTATTAGGTACCGTGTAATCTTTCCATCGATACCATTCATTCAATATATTCAATTCTGAGGTTCTCTCATGAAATGGAGTTTTGTAAACCGAAGTTTTGTAATGATCTTGTTTTAACATACTAACCTTCCCTCGCTATAATCTCAGTTGCTGCATTTTTTCCAGCAAGGCCCATTAACCCACCACCCGGATGAGATCCTGCACCACACAAATACAAAGAATCGATCGGGGTATGATATTGAGCAATACCTGATGCCGGTCGAAGCATTAAAAACTGATCGAATGTTAATTCACCATGATGCCATTGACCGCCTGTAGCTCCGTATTCATTTTCAATGTCTTCAGGAGATAAGAGTTCGGAATGCAAAATCTTGTCTTTAATACCTGGTGCATATTGATTCAAAGTATTAATGACATTATCAAGAATGTTTGCTTTCTCTGAAGCCCAACCGCCATCCAATGAACGGGGAGTATAATTAACTACTGCTGATAAAACATGATGGCCATTTGGTGCGAGACTTGAATCATATATAGTCGGAATGACAATTTCCATCGGCAAGTCATTTGAGCATGTTTGGTATTTAGTAAAATCAAAAGCTTGCTCTAAATATTCCATTGTTGGAGATATGATGAGCCTTTGACCAAGATCTTCTTTATTGACTCCTTTGAATTTAGGCAATGTGGATAGAGCTAGATGCACTTTAGAGGCATTCCCTCTCATTCTGATATTGTTAATTTTATGAACAAAGTCATATTCCAATTGCTTGGGTCCAACCAAACACATGAAAGTGCTTTTTGGATCTATGCCTGAGATAACAATATCGGAATCAACTTCATTGCCATCCTTAAAAATTAAACCGCTAACTTTATTTTCTTCATTGATCTTGATTTGCTTCACAGGTGAATCCGTATGTATTGTGACTCCTGCTTCTTGTGCGGCATTTTGTAATGCCAATTGCAATGAACTCATGCCGCCTTTAGGCATTGCATAAGACCCTTGCGAGCCATTCACTTTTCCAGTCAACTGATGCAGGTATGTAATCACGCTGTTATTGGTTCTTGGGCCCATGTGATTTCCAAGAACAGCATCCAGGGCAATCGATCCTTTGATGAAAGGATCTTTAAAATACTCGTTCAATGTGTCATAAATGTTAATAGCGATAAACTTGAGCATATTGCTCATTGAATCGTCACCCATGCTTCTTAAATTCAAACCCAATGAAGCCAAACCCTTAAGGTCTTGACTGTCTCCTGAAGCCAATCGAGGTGGTTTATTTTGATAAGTCTTTTTAAAGAATAGAGCCAATCGATGCATTTCCTGCTGAAAGCTTTTATATTCTTCTTGTTCACGAAGAGTGATGGCATCGCCTGCAATGGTATCGCCATCAAAAATTAAAGGATTTCCATCTGGGTTCAAAGAAACGGTCTTTAAATTTGTAGCGGCATACTCAAGACCGTGTTTTTCAAGATTGAGCTTGCTTGATATGCCTTCGTCCAATACATGAATCAAATGAGCTGCACCTGGTACCTTGTATCCTTTGGAAAATTCTCTGGTTGATGCCATCCCACCAATCTCAGATCGGGCTTCATAGACATTAACAACATACCCTTTTTTAGCCAGATAGGTAGCACAAATAAGGCCGTTGTGGCCAGCACCAATAATAGCAATATTTTTATTTTTCTTAGTCATCGTTTTCTGCTTCCGGAACTATATTCGTTCGTTTTAAATCAAACAACATTTCTCGAGCTGCATTAGCCCCAGGCGCTGCCATAACCCCTCCTCCTGGATGGGTACTTGATCCACACATATAAAATCCTTTCACTGGACCCCTAAATTGAGAATAGCCTGGGAATGGTCTATTAAAGAACATTTGGTCCATAGTCAGTTCTCCTTGGAATATATTTCCTTCGGTTAAGCCAACTTCATTTTCAATATCTTGTGGGGTTCGTATTTCTGCATGAACAATTAAATCTTTAAAGTTTGGACTGTATTCTCCTATCTGATCTATCACAGTTTTTCCAAAGTCTTCGCGGTCCTTATCAGTCCATTCACCCGTGGCTAGTTTGGGTGGTGCATATTGAACAAAAACAGACATGTAATGCTTTCCCGGAGGAGCCATTGTAGGATCCGTTAAGGTTGGAATCAATGTGTCACAATATGGATCTCTAGACCACCTTCCATTTTTCCAATCATCAAAAGCTCTTTCCATTCTTTCCAAAGAATCAATGAAATGCATATCAGCAGTCATCAATGGATTATTCTTACCCATAGCAGGGAAGTCTGGCAAACCATCCAATGCAATATTCAACTTACCTGAAGAGCCTCTGATCTTGAAGTTATCCACTTGCTTAATAATTTTCTCATTCAAATCATTTTGATCGAATAATTTTTGATACGTTCTTTTAACATCCAAATTAGAAACAATATTTTTTGCATAATGTTCATCGCCATTGGCTAAGACAACACCTGTTGCTCTGCCATTTTTAACGATAATTTGTGACACTTCAGAATTGGTTTTTATTTCACCGCTATGTTCCTTCAGTGCGCCTGCCAATGCATTAGAAACTGCTCCCATACCACCTCTAGCAAATCCCCATGAACCAATGTTTCCATCGACTTCGCCCATATAATGATGCAATAACACATAAGCGGTACCAGGAGAATAAGGTCCTAAGCCGGTACCAATAATTCCACTGCCCGATAATGCTGCTTTCACCACATCAGATTCAAAATACTGTTCCAGATACTCAGCCACACTCATGGTATAAAACCGGATAGTATCGTAGATGGTTTCCTCGCCCAGACCATAGAGTCTTTTGAAAAGAAAAAGCAGTTCACTTAAATCTTTTGGTTTAAAAGAAGTTGGATCTGGAGGAGTTCTCAACAGTAATGGTTTGATGAATCGGCATTGTCTCGAAACATCTCTGGAGAATCTTTCATAAGCATCAGCATCTTTTTTAGAAAAACGTCCGATTTCTCTTCTGGCAACATCATGATCAGAGTAGCCTCCAAAAATATCGCCATTTTTCATAAAAGTAACACTGCCACCATAAGCCAGTACTTGCAGCCCATGTTTTTGTAAATTTAAATCTCTGTATATCTCTGGTCTCAAAAGCGAACAAACATAGGAGCAATTAGAATAGGTCCATCCATCATGTAATTCTCTGCTGACTGCCGCGCCACCAATGTAATCATTTTTCTCCAAAACCATAACCTTCAGGCCTGATTTTGCAAGATAAGCTGCATTGGTTAGCCCGTTATGACCAGCACCTATAACAATTGCATCGTAATTACTCAATTCCTTCCCCTTCTAAAGTTTTCTCTAACGCACCCTGAAAAGCATCCAATGTAGGCTCTAAAGCATCTTTTGCATGAGCCTCGCAAACAAACCAAGGTTCTCTTGGGTCGAACTCGCATAATACCCCAAAGTTGAGCATCTCTTCAGCAAGTTTTTCATAAAAAGGATAATTAGAAGCCTTGAAATCTCTCGCATTAGTGGGTGCTTTATCAGACAAGAATAAACCAGACATCGATGGATGCCCTGTGAAAGTATGAGGAATATCATGGTTTGACAAAATTTTACTGACTCCATCTTTGAGAGCCTGGCCATAATCATTGACCGTTTTAAGAGCGTCTGTATTTTGCAGAATATCCAGTGTTTTATTTGCGGCAGATAGCGCTACAGAATGAGCTGTGAAAGTACCTCCATGCAACACACCGCCATACTTAATGATTCTCATCAATTCTTCTTTTCCACATATTGCAGAAATAGGATAACCATTGGCAATGGATTTAGCGTAGGTACATAAATCAGCATCAATACCATAGAGTTCTTGGACGCCACCTTTAGCCACTCTGAAACCTGTCTTAACTTCATCAATTATTAGTACAACATTATATTGATCGCATAGTGAACGAACTGCATTCATATATTCTTGCGTTGCTGCAATGGAACAACAATTTCCCAAAATGGGTTCAATAAGTAATGCGCCAATATCATTATGTTTTTCTTTTAGTAAATCTTCTAATCGTGATGCATCGTTCATTGGAACAAGATGGAGCATTTCTCCATTATGTTTTGGAACTCCAAGACTGGAAGATGCAAGAACGGGCGAACCAACACTAGGATCCCATTCATCCAAATCAATATCCCATAGAACTGAATCTGATACACCATGATATCCACCTTCAATCATAATGAACTCATCTCTTTTACTATAAGCTCTTGCTACCCTTAAAGCTGCCATCACGGCTTCAGTTCCTGAATTGGAAAAACGAACTAATTCTGCGGCGGGAACCATCGATGATATTTTTTCAGCTAATTCATACTCTAATTCCGTTGAGAGAGCAAAAACCCCTCCTATTTCCATACCCTGCTTTGCTGCTTCATCAACCCTTGGATCTGCATAACCTAATATGTATGGTCCATAAGCCAATCGATAATCAATGTATTCATTACCATCAATATCCCATAGCCGACAACCGGAGGCATGATCAATATAAATGGTTTCATCATCTCCCCAATATCTAAAATTGGAAGTTACACCCAGGGGTATTTTTTTGATGGCTTTTTTAAAATGTTTATTACTTTTTTCTAACGATCGTTTACTCATATATCTTCTCTGTATCTATCCTTTATTAAGGATTAATTGAACTTTTGGTTTTACTGGACGCATACCGCGTCGTGGATATACAGATTAGTTTCTTGTATAAATAATATTGAAACGAGAATTTAGTAGATACATCATATTTTGATATGTTATCCAAAAGAAAATCACTTGCAAAGGAAAATCTTAAGAAACTTTAATGCGAAGAACTTCAGAAATAATCGAAACAGTTGACACGATATCAATTCATGCGAATGGAATTGAATTTGAAGTTGATACACAAGGTGAGGGGGAAAGATTAGTACTTTGCCTTCACGGTTGGCCGGAACACAGCATATCCTGGCGATTTCAGATGCCCTACCTTGCCAACTTAGGTTACAGAGTCTGGGCACCAAATCTTCGAGGCTATGGCAATACGGATGCACCCAAAGGAATGAAGCATTATCAGTTAGAAATCCTGATGGATGATGTGGCAGAACTCATAAAGGCCTCAGGTGCAAATCAGGTGACTCTTCTAGCACATGACTGGGGTGCTCTGATTGCATGGAATTTTGCCATGCGTTATAACGATGTCATCAGTGGTCTAGTGATTTGTAATGTACCTCATCCAGTTCCTTGGATGAATTCAATGACCAAAGGCTTTGAACAACTTATGCGGTCCTGGTATATCTTATTTTTCCAGTTGCCTTGGCTTCCGGAAATGATGTGGAGAATAATCTCAGCTGGGAGATTGATCAGGGGTGGTGCAGCTGCTCGCAGTAATTATCCGGATGAAATTGTATCGCTATTTGATGAAAATGCATCCCGCCCTGAAAACCAAACAGCAATGTTTAACTATTATCGTGCCTTATTACGCGGTGGTGGCTTCAATCGACAGAGGAAACTTGGCTTTCCAAAGATAGAGGTGCCAACACTCATGCTTTGGGGTGAAAAAGATATTGCTCTGTCTATGAAAACCACACAGGGAACGGAAGAACATGTAGAAGATTTTACAATACGCTATTTTAAAGGTATTTCTCATCATATTCAGCAGGATGCTCCTGATGAGGTCAATGCAATGATTGGGGCTTTTCTTGCAAATGAGACGATACCAGAATATTTGGATCTTAAGGACTGATTTACAATTTTTTAATTACATCTGATTTTTATTCAGAGTAATATTAGTTTTTCTGATTGACCATATGGAGTAATAGAATGCATATAAATTTACCAGAGAATACTAGACATTGGATAAAAATAGCTGAGAAGTTTCTTGAAACAACTCAACCTTGGGAAGTTGAAGCAGAGATGAATGCAGGCAAAGTTCCTGATGAGATTGATCAGAAGCATCGTCAAATGGCAATTGATTTAGGTCTATCCAGTATGGATATGCCAAAAGATATTGGTGGGCAGGGACTAAGCAACTTAGAACAAGTAGCTGTTTGGGAAGTTCTTGGACGAAGTACCAATGCTCTTACATGGTGCTTTTCAGAGCCACAAACTTGGATGTTGGAAGCATGCAATCAAGAACAAATCGATGAATACATTCTTCCACTCATGAACGGCACAAGACATGAGACTTATGCAATCACAGAGCTGGAATCAGGATCAGAATTGGATGTGAGTGCTACTGCAAAAAAAGTTGAAGGTGGATATTTAGTTAATGGGGAAAAATGGTTTGTAACAGGAGCCAATCATGCAGACTTCTTTTTCATTCAGGCGGCCATTCAGAATGAAGGAAATGAAATTGGCGACGCACTTTTTTTTCTAGATATGGATCAAGAAGGTATTGAGCATGTCAGAACACCTCTTTTTTCTCATACTTTTGATAGCCATCATCCGATTTATAAATTTCATGATGTATTTATTCCAGATAAAAACCTAATAGGCAATGAAGGTGATGGCATGAGTTTTTCACTTGCCTGGTTTAGAAGAGAAAGGTTGATGATAGCTGCAAGATGTTGTGGTGCTGCAGCAAGATTAATTGAAGAGGCTACTGAATTTGCAAAAGAAAGAAAAGTTAAAGGTGGGATGCTTTCTGATCAACAAGCCATTCAGTTTATGTTGGCTGATTCTGTAACAGAATTATGGGCTGCTCGTTTAATGCTCTATGAAACAGCAAATGCTCACGATCGGAATGATGATCTAAAATCACTGCATTATCGTTGTTCTGCAGTTAAATTATTTGCCTCTGAGATGGCAAATAAAGTAGTTGACCGTGTTGTTCAGATTTTTGGTGGTAGAGGTTACATGAGAGAGTTTGCTGCGGAAAGATTTTATCGCGAACTAAGAGTTGACAGGATTTGGGAAGGCACCAGTGAGATTCAAAGAATAATCATTGCACAAGGATTAATAAAAAAAGGTCTGCAGGACCTTTAATGAATCAATACGTCTCACCTAGAAGCTGGTTAATAATTATAAGCCTTTCAGCGATGTGGGGCAGTGCTTTTACTTTCATTAAAATTGCCATAACTGAAGTGGGACCGATTAGCCTGGTATTTTTAAGATTAGTTATTGCATCCATTATTTTAGGTTTCTTATTCCTTAGAAAGGAACATTGGAATACCATTCGAAAAAACTTATTTCATATTTTTTTCATCGGTGCAGCAAACATTGCCATGCCTTTTTTCTGTTTTGCTTATGCAGCAAAATATATTAATGCGAGTTCGATGGCCATCGTAAATGGAAGCACGCCTCTCTTCGCTTTTGTTTTTTCTTTATTGTTTCTTGGTTTTAAATTTAGAGTGAATCAATTGTTTGGCATTACCATAGGTATAGCAGGGTTAGTTATTTTTGTAGGCTCTGAGTCTTTGGAATTTAATTTATTTCCTTTGATGCTGGCAATGCTCGGTGCAGGACTATATGGAGTTTCGATGGTCTACATGTATAAATATGAAGTTCTTGAAGCGAAGCAAATGTCTGCAGTTACAATGATAGCTGCAACGATACTCATCAGTCCTTTCTTACTTATAGAATCAATAAGCATTAATATCTATGATTATAAAATTGTTGGAAGTATTGTCTTTCTTGGAGTTTTTTGTACAGGCTTAGCCTATATACCCTACTACACTCTGGTTAAGAGAATAGGACCCATTAGTACCTCAATTTTAGCAATGCTAGTTCCTATATTTGGAATGCTATGGGCTTATATATTTTTACAAGAAGAGATAACATTGAGTATGATTACAGGCTGTATGTTAATTATTTTTGGCGTGCTCCTCACTAATTTAATAGGCAATAATAAAACTAATGAAGAAATCTCTAAAATTTAAAAAGATTAATCTTGCCTGCATCATCATGATTGGTCTTTTGCAGTCATTCACTGCTTTTTCTCAGGATAAGGTTGTTAATTTTTATAACTGGGCTGATTATATTGGCGAAGACACTATAGAAAATTTTCAAGAAGAATATGGAATTAAGGTCAATTATGATACTTATGAGTCCTCTGAAATTGTCGAAGCAAAGCTTTTAAGCGGTAATTCTGGGTATGACCTCGTTATGCATTCAGCCATGTATTCCAAAAGATTAATGTCGATTGGAATTTTTCACAAGGTAGATAAATCAAAATTAAAAAATATTGGCTTAATCGACCCTAAACTCATGGAAATGCTCGGCGTGTTTGATCCTGGCAACGAAATGATGATTCCTTACAGCTATGGATCCACAGGTATTACCTATAATGAGGATATGATTCTTGAAAGATTCCCCGATGCACCTATTGGTAGTGGGGCTATGCTGTTTGATCCGGAGGTAATCTCTAAATTTGCAGACTGTGGAATTAGTGTTCTAGATTCGCCAACCGATGTGATACCAACGGCTCTTGCATACTTAGGTTATCGCGATGATTCATTGGATCCAAAAGAACTCAGAGAAGTAGAAGATTTATTGCTAGAAGTGAGGCCTTATATAAAAAAATTTACCTCGTCGACAATGCTTAATGATTTACCAAACGGAGACTTATGCATGGCCCAGAGTTGGGCGGGAGACTATGCGACAGCTAAAATGAGATCTGAGGAAGCTGGAAAAAAAATTAACCTTAAATACTTCGTGCCCTCAGAAGGCAGTCTACTGTGGTTGGATATCATGGTCATTCCCAATGATGCACCAAACCTAGAGAATGCCTATCTATTGATGGACTACCTAATGAGACCAGAAATCAGTGCGGATTTTGTCAATCTAACACACTATGCCAGTCCTATTCCATCTGCTGATAAATTCCTTAAAGATGGTGTCAGAGAAGATACTGCAATATATCCGACGCCTGAGATCATGAGCCTTTTAACTCTTACCCCAGTAGATCCTCCAAAGTATAATAGAATTAAAACCAGGATATTTACTAGATTCAAAACCAATCAAAAAAGAGAGTAATAAACGAGAATTATTATGAATGAGCAACAAAAAAGTTATATAGAAATCAGAGGCATCAGTAAATATTTTGGAGACTTTGCAGCCGTCGACAAAGTAGATCTGGATATAAATAAAGGGGAGCTATTCTCTATATTGGGTGCTTCAGGATCTGGAAAAACCACTCTGCTTAGAATGCTGGCGGGATTAGAAATACCATCCGAAGGAACAATTAAGATTGATGGCATTGATATGACTCAGGTCCCACCATATAAGAGACCTGTCAATATTATGTTTCAGAATTATGCTCTTTTCCCACATATGTCGGTATTTGATAATATTGCTTATGGTTTAAAAAAAGAAGGCCTCTCTAAAGACATCATAGAGGATAAGGTAGCCAAAATATTATCCTTAGTAAAGCTTGAAGAATATGGAAAGAGAAAGCCTAACCAACTATCAGGGGGGCAGTCACAAAGAGTGGCATTGGCTAGGTCGCTTATCAAAGAACCAAAGGTACTTTTGCTGGATGAGCCTATGGCTGCATTGGATAAAAAACTAAGACAAAGTACTCAATTTGAATTGGTGGACATTCAATTTCAACTTGGTGTCACATTCATTATTGTGACCCATGATCAAGAAGAAGCAATGACTCTTTCAGATCGAATAGCAATTATGGAGCAAGGTAAATTCGTTCAAATAGGAGAGCCCAACTCAATTTATGAAAACCCTAATTCAAATTTTGTTGCTGACTTTATTGGAAATATAAATCTCTTCAATGCCAAAATTACTTCAACCAATGATGATGATGCTTCATTCTACTGCGAAGCTTTGGGTGGTGAGATTGTAATTAAAAAAAGTATTCAAGATCAAAATGTTAAAGATGTCACTCTAGCATTGAGACCTGAAAAAATGATAATTCAAAAAGAATCCCCGAGTGATGAAGATACAAACTTCATATCAGGAGTCGTCGAAGACTTTGGCTATTTTGGAAATCTATCAATTTATCGTGTTAGAACAAATAATGGCGACATCATCCAAGTAAGTAAACAAAACAGAATGAGGGCAGAACAACCCATTAAATGGGAAGATGAAGTTTATCTTTCATGGGAAAATGAAAATCTAATAATATTGGAAAAATAATGTCAGGCTTACTCATCAATTTAGATAATTCCTTCAGAGAGAGGCTGTGGAAAAATCTCGTGATTGCAATACCTTATCTGTGGTTACTTCTCTTTTTCTTAACACCTTTCCTTATTGTTCTGAAGATTAGCTTGGCCGACCCAATTATTGCTCAACCGCCATACACACCTTTCTTTCAAGAAACTGTGGATGGATCTTTTTCCATATATGCAACCTTTGATAATTTTCTATATTTGTTCCAAGATTCTCTCTACTTCGTTACTTACTTGAGTTCAGTAAAATTAGCATTTATCTCAACATTTTTTGCCTTAATCATTGGCTATCCAATTGCCTATGGAATCGCTAGATCGCCACAACCCACTAGAAACATTCTTCTATTAATGATTGTAATTCCTTTCTGGATTTCTTTTTTACTAAGGGTCTATGCATGGATGGGTATTCTAAAAACAAAAGGCTTACTCAATGGATTCTTATTATGGATAGGTATTATTGATCAACCACTTGAATTGTTATATACCGATACTGCTGTTTATATTGGAATGATCTATTCTTACTTACCATTTATGATTCTTCCACTTTATGCAAATCTTGAGAAGCTTGACATCCGATTGCTTGAAGCAGCATCTGATCTAGGTGCTAAAAGATGGCAAGTTTTTAAAGATGTAACACTTCCACTTTCATTGCCTGGGATCATTGCAGGATGTTTGTTAGTATTTATTCCATCGATCGGAGAATACGTAATACCTGCTTTATTAGGTGGCGCAGATACTCTAATGATTGGAAGAGTTCTATTTGATGAATTTTTCTTGAATAGGGACTGGCCTGTGGCATCGGCTGTAGCAATTGTTCTTGTTCTGCTTTTAGTCTTACCGATTGTTTATTTTCAAAAAAGACAATCTCAGGAAAACATGCAAAATTCATCACAAGCGGTGACCTAATGCTCAATAAAAGGTCTAAATTTATATTCTCAATGCTATGTTTTGGCTTTGCATTTCTATACATACCAATTGCATTGGTTATGATCTACTCCTTTAATGATTCTAAACTTGTCACAATCTGGGGAGGCTGGACACTGAAATGGTATGTAGAACTATTTAACAATGAGAATATTCTGAATGCTGCTCTCTTGAGTTTTAGGATTGCAGCCATCACAGCAACTTTTGCAACCATATTTGGAACAATGGCTGGATTAATTCTGGCTAGGTTAAAACAATTTAGAGGAAGAATGCTCTTTACTGGAATGATTGCTTCACCACTAGTGATGCCAGAAGTCATTACAGGACTTTCTCTTCTTCTACTGTTTGTCAGCCTTCAAGATTTGATTGGTTGGCCCAGTCAGAGAGGCATGAACACAATCACAATTGCCCATATTACTTTTTCAATGGCTTATGTAGCAGTAATCATACAATCCAGGTTGACTGAAATTAATGAGTCTCTAGAGGAAGCTGCAATGGATCTTGGAGCTAAGCCAGCTAGAGTTATCTGGGATATAACTCTACCTATTATTTTTCCAGCAATGATCTCAGGTTGGCTTTTGTCTTTTACGCTTTCATTGGATGATTTAGTCATCTCTAGTTTTGTCTCTGGCCCAGGATCAACAACCCTTCCTATGTTAATATTCTCAAAAGTCCGGCTAGGGGTTGCACCTGATATCAATGCATTAGCAACTATTATGATAGTAATAGTTACGATAGGTGTTTGTATAGCTGCAGCAATCATCAATAAAAAAAATAAAAACTAAATCTTCATAATTAAGCAATAAAGAGGAAACAATGGTTAATGACGAACTTTCAGCATTAAAAGCATCGTTTGATCGTGCCAAAGCATTTTTAAATGCTGGCGATGCAAAAATGGCTGAAGACCTTTGTCGAAAAGCACTCAGTCAAGTCTCCAATGGTGATCCAAATACTCAAGTCTTACTCTGCGTAGCACTCATAAGGCAAGGTAAATCAGGTTCAGCTGTTAAACGATTAAAGCACACATTAAGAATGTTTCCAGATTTTGCTCCTGCCCATGAAGAATTAGGTAATGCACTTTTGGCTCAAAATAAACCTGAAAAAGCATTGCCTTGTTTTGAAAAAGCTGTAGATCTGAATCCAAAAAATGCAAGTGCATTGATTACACTTGGGAAAATATACAAAGCATTGGGCAGGAAAGAAGAAGCTCAAGAAATTTATCAAACTGTTTTGGAATTGGACCCAATTCAAGAAAAATTGGCTTCGGCGACACAACTCTTTTACAGAGGAGAAATTGAAGAGGCAGAAAAGATTTGCAGAGAAGCTTTGCAAGAGAAGCCTGACGATGTCAATGGACTTAAATTATTAGCTTCTATCGCATCTAAAATGGAGCAAAGAGAAGATGCGATTATTTTATTGCAAAGAGCAGTCGAACTAAAGCCAAAGTTTTCTGGAGCTTGGGCAGATTTAGCAGAAACATTATCGGATTCAGATGAATTTGGGAAAGCTCTTGATGCAGCTCAAAGGGTCATTAAATTACAACCCAGTTTACCCTTTGGTTTCATGCTTCGTGGAACCATATTAGGCCAATCAGGAAATCATGAAGGTGCCATAAATGCATATCGTGAAGCTTTAAAAATAGAGCCAAATCATATTGGAAGCAACATGGGATTAGGCAACACATTAAAAACCATCGGGGACTATGAAGAATCGGTATCAGCGTATAAAAAGGTCATCGAATTTCAACCCTTTTTTGCCGAAGCTTACTGGAGCTTAGCCAATCTAAAAACATATCAATTTGATCAAAAAGAAATTGCTCAAATGGAAGACCATATAGAAAATCCAGACATTCCTGACAGCAATAAAGCTTTTTTACACATTGCTCTTGCTAATGCAAAAGAGAAAGAAAAGTTATTTGATAAAGCATGGCATCATTTTGATGCTGGTGCCTTCATGCGTAGAAAAGATGAAGTCTATGATTCAGTTCAAACACAGACCACACATGATTCATTGATTGAAGTGTTCAATAAAGAATTTATTAATGAAAAAAGAAATTTAGGCCATCAAAGTCAGGCGCCTATTTTTATAGTTGGGTTGCCTAGATCTGGATCGACTTTAATTGAACAAATTTTAGCGAGTCACAGCCAAGTTGAAGGAACCAAAGAATTGCCTGACCTTTCTTTATTGACCAGAAAGCTAACAAAATCTAAGCCTAGAGGAATTAAATTCCCTAATGCAGCACTGGAAATGACCGATGATGAGTTCATTGAGTATGGTGAAAGCTATTTAACAACTACAAAAAGACATCGTTCAGGGAGTCCCTATTTTATTGATAAAATGCCTAATAATTTTGCCAATATTGGATTCCTTAAGCTTATTCTTCCTAACGCAAAGATTATTAATGCGTGCAGACATCCATTGGACAGTTGCATCAGTTCTTACAAGCAACTCTTTTATAAAGGACAATCCTGGAGTTACGATTTATTTGAGATAGCTGAATACTATTTAGAATACGATCGGATGATGCGACATTGGCATGATGCTTTCCCTGGAGAGATAATGGATTTCCATTATGAATCTGTGCTGGATAATCAAGAATCAGAGACTAAGAAACTTTTGGAGCATTGTGGCTTAGAATGGGAAGAGCAATGCCTAAAGTTCTATGAAACGAAAAGATCCATCAATACTGCTAGCTCAGAACAAGTGAGACAACCTTTATACAAAGGTGCTATGTATGCTTGGAAGAATTACGAGAGCCACATAGAGCCATTGATTGAAACATTGGAACCTCTGTTAAAGAATTTAACTGATGATGCCAAACCTCAGTCATTGAAAGAGTTATAAATTAATTATTTTGATTCTTTGCCATGGAGCGAATGTCCTCTGGCATATAATCAAAAATAAAAGTAATTCGATCTTCTTTGCCTCGATTCATAACACTGTGTGTGGATTGATTATTAACTTCATAGGCCTTACCCAACTCCAGTTGAAAAGGTCTTCCTGCTAGTGTAAATCGAACATGGTCATTGGTTGTGATTGGTATGTGAATTCGATGTGCAATATGAAAAGAAGGATGCTTATCCACATGAGGAGTAATTCTTTGCCCTGCGAATAGCTTGGCAGCCATAGCTCTAATGATTGTGCCGCCCGGCTTATAATGATTTTTAATAATGCCTTCCATCATTGGCATTGCTATCTCAGCCAAATGATTCCAACCGCTTTCTTTTGAAATAGTCAGCTCTGGCCATCCATCGCAAAAAATCATAATCAAAGAACTTGTATTTTTATGCACATCGAAAGTTTCCTGGCGAACCGCATTGTCATCCCAAGCCTTATCTTCCAATGAGAGTATTTTATCCCTTAAAGGTTCATGATTAATATCGCCTAGTTCTCTTATTGGTTGTCCTATATTCACTTTATTAGAACCTCATTTATATGGTTAGTTACTGCTATATCCAATTCATTGTAAAAAAAACGATAATACTGTCAATGTATATCTACTATAAATATTATTTTTATTATTTAAATCAATAGGATAGAAAACCTAATGCATGAATTATGTTGCTCTATGACAACAAATAACTGTCGCAATGTCCATTTTAATACCATTTCAAAGGCTATTTAGACTTGTAATATGATCTCTTTCCTATAGTATTTTCATATTAAAGAGGATTAGTGGTTATTAAAAATCAACTTAATCTTCTTTTTAGTATATATAAATTATTTTTAACTAGGGGTTAAAATTATGTCGACTTTAACAAGTACACAAAAAATAACGAGTGTTGCTGCTGCAGTGACAGCTGCTTTAGCAGGCTATACAACGTCGCAAGCTCAATTAGAAGAAATTGTTGTTACCGCAACCAAGAGGGCTGAGAGCCTTCAAGATATTGCTGGTAGTGTTCAAGCTATTACTGAATCCGATCTAAGAAAAGCACAAGTAGTAGGAATGGAAGATTATGCAAAGCTTATACCAAGTATGAGTTATGTAAATTACTTGCCAGGTACTGGTAAAATTTATTTCCGTGGTATTGCTGATGATAACGGCACTTTTATCTCTGAAGAATCCGTTGCATTATATATCGATGAACAACCAGTAACTCAAGCGGGTATGGCTGTTGATGTAAGAATGATTGATATTGAAAGAATTGAGGCACTTGCTGGACCACAAGGAAGCTTGTACGGATCCAGTGCTCAATCAGGAACACTTAGAATCATAACCAATAAACCCGATACCAGTGAATTTGCTGCCAGTGTTGATTTGACACTCAGAGCGTCTGCAACTTCCCCTAGAAATGAAGACAGCTGGGATATCAGTGGAATGGTAAATGTTCCAATTTCTGAAAACTTTGCAATTAGAGCAGTTGGTTTTACAGCTGAAGACGGTGGATTTGTAGATGTCATTGAGGGCACCAGTGCTCGTTTTGGACTCAATAAAAATACCGATTTTAATCCTGCAGCTGTAAGAGAAGATGTTAATACCTTTACATCAACTGGAGGAAGAATCTTTGCTAAATGGGAACAAGATGATGGTTATGTTATGGCCGGTATTGCCACTCAAAGCAATTCAGCCGATGGCTATAACTATTTTGATCCAACGGTTGGAGACCTACAAAGAGTCTCATTTTACGATGAACCAAGAGACGATGATTGGACTCAATTGTCACTAACCATTGAGAGAGATCTAGGTTTTGCAAAATTAATTTCTGCAACCTCTTACTTTGATAGAGATGTATTTTATGTCAATGATAGAACTACCTATTCTATGTATTTTGGAACATTCTGTTATTACTATAACGGTTATGCATCCGCTAGTAGGTATTGCTTCCAACCAGCAGGAACTTCTTATGCTTATAATGATGTACCAGGATTTAATACCTTGGTTCAATGGAACTCATCAAAAACACAAGAATTTAGACTCTCCAATCAAACAGATGATCTAGATTGGCTTGTTGGGCTGTTCTACCAAGAACGTGAAGAAGGATGGGATTTTGAAACACAAACCGTTGGTTATAGAGATTCTGCAGGTTATGCCAGTCAAGTAGCATCAGTTGCTGCCTACCTTCCTGATAGATTACCAATAGCGCCAACCGATATTTGGTGGGCCTCATACGATAGAACCAATTGGGAAACAATGGCTGTTTTTGGAGAAGTGAACTATCGATTTGATGAAGATTGGGAATTAACCGTTGGTGGTCGTTTCTTTGATCGTGAAGCAGATAAAAAATATTGGGTAGAAAATCCAAAAGGTGCTTTAACAGCTGATGGAGTGCTCCCTAGGAACAAACGTGATAATGAGAGTCAAAGTGACTTTGTACCAAAGGTCAGTATCAAATATAACATTAATGATGACAGCATGGTTTATGCACTTTATTCAGAAGGTTATCGACCTGGTGGTGTGAATCGTGGACGCTCTAGTGCACCAATTTACCCTGATACTTATGAATCAGATTTCTTAATGAATTATGAGTTCGGTTACAAAACAACTCTAGCTGATGGCCGAGTAAGATTAAACCTTACCTACTTCACGATGGATTGGGAAGATTATCAAATTGAACTAGTCGATCCAAGTAACCTTCCTTGTGGGGGTGATAATTCCTACCCTGCTCCACAATGTGGTCAACCTTGGCAGAAAGTGGTAGCAAACTTAGGTAATGCTGGATCTGACGGACTGTCATTAGAATTGCTTGCAGCGATTGGAGAAAATACAGAACTGGGCTTTAACTCACAATGGGTGACTGCAGAAACTGAAACTGCTTTAGCAGATGGATCAGCTCCTAGCGGATCAAGATTGCCACAGGTTCCTGAGTTCAAAGGAAGTTTATGGATTGATAAAACAGTATCAACAAATGCATTTGGTGGAAATGAAGCCTACATGAGAGCTTCTGTCGCATACAATGGTGATACGGTAAGTGCGGTTCAACCAGGATCTCAATTCTTGCAAAAATCATACACCATAATGGATGCGAAAGTTGGTGTAATGGGTGATGATTGGGAAATGGATTTCTTCATCAATAACATAACCGATGAAAGAGCAGAAATTGCTGTGAATGACTGGTACTTTGACTTCTTCTTTGGAAATGGAAGGCAATACACCAATCGTCCTAGAGAAATCGGTATAAGATATACCAAACGCTGGTAAGTCTTAAAAACTACTAAAGACCTCAGTATATTTGTACTGAGGTCTTTTTTATTTCTCATAGCTCGATACAATAGTTATCAAAGATAATTACATCAAAAATAAAACGCATGGCAAAAAAAGCTCTAAAGCAGAACAGTAAATATGGAACTGGTCCTTATGATTCACTAAGAGATTACATGGAAGCCATAGAGACTCATGGAAACGTTATAAGAATAAAAGAAATTGATCAAGATGCTTATGAGCTAACTGGGTTTATGTATAAGTTACTTGATAAACATGGATGGCTTGGTGCTCCATCAGTGATAGTTGAAAAAATAAAGATTTCAGGTGAATGGGTTGATGGACCCATTATAGTAAATCAATATGGAATGGCTGGACATGAAGCTATGGCCATAGGTGTTCCACTCGATGAAATTGAAGAAGGAGCACATGTTCATAATTATAAGAAAGCACTTAATAAAATGATGCAGATGGGGGAAATTACTCCTATCAAAACCACTGAAATTGATAAAGCTGATGCTCCAAGCAAAGCAGTCATCCTTAAAGAAGATGACATTAATATTTTGGATTTCCCATTCTTTCAAACCAACCCTGGAGACAATGGAAGATTTATCAATACTGGCAATCTTGTCACGGTTGACCCAGATCAAGGTAGAAACGTTGGTACCTATCGAATGCAGATCAAGGGGCCAAGAAAGATTGGCATCAGTCCAGAGAAAAAACAAGACGGTTGGAAATCTTTGATGAAAACAAAAGAGAATGGAGAAACTGTTGCACAAGCAGTTGTTGTGTTAGGAACAGACCCAATTGTTTTTGCTATGAGCAGTTCTAAAACTGCAAGAACGGGACAAGATGAACTTGAAATTGCTGGCGGATTTAAGGGTAAATCAATTGAAGTAGTCAAATGTGAAAACAGCGACATACTGGTACCAGCCAATGTAGAAATGATTATAGAAGGTGAAATTCCCTTGGATGACTTTGAGCTAGAAGGACCATTTGGAGAAATGTATGGTTACATGGGCAAGACACATGAAGAGCAATTCTATATGAATATTAAAACAATTACACATCGCGTTAATCCAATGATAGTTAATCAATTTACTGGAGTGACTAGGGGTTATGTCACCACTCCTGGAGAAGCTGCTTCGATAAGAGGATTCTCTAAATTTATGCCTGAACTGACAGGGTTTCATATCCCCATTGATCATGTTGGGTACCTTTTTCTCAGCATGAAAAAAACAAAACCCAATCAGGGAATAGAGCTTGCTGAAAAATTCAATTTCTTGCCTTTAGGAAAAATTGTTATTGTCGTTGATGAAGATGTAGATATTCATGATACCAAGGAAGTTTTTAGAACTGTTGGAGCCAGATGGCAACCACATCCAGGTGCTAAAATCATCGAAGATACCGCTGGATTCTTTTTAGACCCCAGTGCAGTGATAAGAGGAAGGTCATCCAGGATACTTATCGATGCGACAAGACAATTACCAGAAGAAAATGGTCCATCCCCTTATCCGAAATTAAATAGAGAACTTCTGGTTGAGCATGCTCCAGAAATCTTTGATTTGGTTGAAGAAAAATGGGGTCATTTATTATAATAAGGAGATTACTATGTCCAATGAATCTGATTTAAAAACTTTCGAGAATGGAGACGTTCTAGTTGCTGCAACTGTCTTGAATAATGCTGAAGATGACCATGCTGGGGATGGACGAATTATTCAGTTTGATAGTGAGCTTAACCTAAAGGGAACGCTTTGGACTGAGAATACTACTCACTTAGTGGGAGGTCTTAAGTTTGATCAGGATAATAATCTCTGGGCCTTTGACAGTCAAAATTACTCTGTAGTAAAAGTATCTCCTAAAGGCGAACAAATTAATCAAGTTGATTTTGGAACACGTTCTTTCTCAAATGCCTGCTTTAGTGATAGTGGCGATATCTTCCTTGGAGAACATCTTGTTGGTGATGAATCCAATAATAAAGCACTTGAAGGCCCAAGAAAACTAAGGACAGTTCTACCGTTTATGCCTGATACTAAAAGATACGGTGATGGTAATTTGTATAAATTCTCATCCGATGGTGAACTAAAAGAAACTTATGAAACTCTAACGCATGGTGGTATGCCAGGCTTTCTTGGCGTCACAGCATCGTCTATGGGTTCTGATCAATCTAAAGTTGTCTATATTTCAGAATTAGGCAATCGTATTTTTCAATACGACGTGATTAAAAATGAGCAAGCCGATGACTTGATTACCTATGAGCCGGAAAGTGGCGACTTAGTGATTGCTATAACGCATAGTACAAATGGAGATTTCTATTCAATAAAAGCCAACTTCCGTGCTGGTTTCAGTTTGTGCAAACACGACCCCTCTTCTGGTAGTATTTCAGAACAATTTGAATTACCAGGACCTGGTTGGGCATCCTTATGCATAGCCATGGATGGTAAAAGTGCTTATATGGGTAACTTCTTCAATGGGACAATGGGAAGATTTAACTTAACTAATGGTGAGATGATTGCAAGCGCTGAAACAAATGTAGAAAGGTCCTTAGCCGGTATCGCTCAATTCATTGGTTGACTCTACCAAGGCACTGTTTTGCCATTATAGTTCAGATAAGCTCCAGTATTTTCTACTGTAATGGAGTCAATATTCCTAATCATATCGGATACCGCTACTTCTGTTTTTCTTAATGGGATGGGCAACCCTGTCATAAAATCTGTATCGGTAGCTCCTGGATTTACCATGCCGACAGCGACGCCTCTGCTTTTTAATTGAAGCGCAAGATTCACCATCACCATATTCAATGCTGACTTACTCGAACGATAGAAGAATAAACGCCCTCCACCTCTTTTATCAGCAGTTGCAATCGATCCTTCACTACTGGAAACGGTAATGATTTTTTTTTGTTCGCTGGCTTTTACATGCGGATAAAACGCTTCAGCCATCTTAAGAGGCCCAATGGTATTAACTGCTAAAACTTTATGATAAACATCGTAATTCATTGTGCCGAATATCTGATTCTTTGTATCGCCAGAAATGCCTGCATTATTCAGCAACACATCAATAGCGATAGTTGAGTACTTTTCAGCCAATTGATCAATTTGAGAATGATCAGTCACATCCAATCGATCTATAATCAGTAAACTAGGAAATTGCTTTTGCAGTAAAATTAATTGGTCTGCTGTTTCAGGCTTTCGACAAGTAGCAATTACTTTCCACCCCTTAGCCAGGTATTGTTTTGTAAATTCAAACCCAATGCCTCTATTAGCACCTGTAATCAATGTTGTCGGAACATACTCATCATCATTGGCATTGGATGAATAAGGCACCATAAGCGTGACTAACACTACAAAAGCTCCTGTTAATATTTTTATTTGATGGAAGAAAGAATTGATCATCATAATTGCATCCAAATTAGTTAATAGTACAGTTCTCTTTTTATATTGATTGAATGAAGGTGTCCAGTCTTTGATTAATTAAATGGAAGAATGCAACGCTTGTTGTTTCATCTTTTTTGATATAAAGCCAACTACAATAATGCATGGAATGAGTATTACTATTCCTGCATACAATGGTGCATTAACATCTATTAAGCTAAAAAGAGCGCCAGCAGTCAATGGGCCTAAGATTCTCCCAAACCAACATCCAGATTGATAAACACCCAATACAAATCCTTTTTCTTTTTTACCTGCAACTTTGGATACAAGGCTTGATGCTGAGGTGCTAAAAGCAGCTCCGCTGGCAGCTGAAACGGTTAAGCCAGCTATCATAATCTCCCAATTGGGTGCTTGTGACATAATCAAAAGACCTAACGCATAACCAAAAAAACTTATACGAATCACTCTGGCTTCTCCTAAAATTGGAACAACCCTACCAATCACTGTGGCTTGCATGAGTGTTACTACCAGACCAATGTAAGTTAAGCAAAATCCTATATCCATAGGACTCCATGAAAACCGTGCATTAGTCCACAAAGGAAAAATGGTCTCAAAAGTTCCAGTGACATACATCATTCCAAGTCCTAATAGTATAATCAGAGGTAAGATTGGTCTTCTAAAAACCAATCCCCAATTCTTAATAAGGGAATTTGACTCAATGGTTTTATCCGACCTATTCTCTTTTTTCAAGCTTTCTTTCAAGAAGAATAAGGCACATATACCAGTTATAAATGAAATGCTTCCAGCCACCATAGCAGGCAAATACAAACTTGCTGTACTTGCGTCTTGTCCTCCTAATAACCCGCCAAGTGCTGGTCCAGCCATAAACCCAATACTCACACTAGCACCAATAAATCCTATATGTTTTGCCCTAACTGATTCTTCAGTGGAATCAGTTACATAAGCCATTGCAGTGGATATATTGGCTGAAACCATACCACCAAAAAATCTTGCCAAAGCCAACATCCAAAGATTGGTGGACAATGCCAATAAGACAAAACAAATGCCTTGGCCAAAAATACTGATTAATAAGACTGGCTTTCTGCCAATTCTGTCGCTTATCCTTCCCCATATGGGTGTACCAATAAATTGGCCCATTGAATAGGTTCCAATGATAATAGTAGCAACCATTGGTGTAGCGCCTAAATTTTCTGCGTAAAACAGAAATGTTGGTAACACCAAACCAAAACCTACAGTGGCAAGTCCCGTAATTAAACAGAGGATAATCACAAACGATTAAGACAAAGGAACTT
>Ga0209403_10000679_pt1 | contig 48682 bp, 38 predicted proteins | sample ArcticOcean_MG_C_8_FD_187440 | JGI IMG/M metagenome (GOLD analysis project Ga0209403, IMG submission 187440) | Marine microbial communities from western Arctic Ocean - ArcticOcean_MG_CB11_86 (SPAdes) (version 2) | ecosystem: Environmental > Aquatic > Marine > Oceanic | place: Arctic Ocean... | reverse complement strand
ATTGCAGAACGTATAATAATTAACCCTTGTTCATATTGTCTTTTGATAAAGAAGTTTGTATCATAATGGAATGTCAATTGACTTATAAATTTTAAATTTTGGAATGAGGTTGAAAACATAGCAGACTGATCAAGTTTAAGAGATTTAGTAATTGAAAATCTTTTCGAATCCATATAACCACCTGCATCGGTAAAAGCTTCAATTGTTTTAATTGATAACATGTCTTTCTGCATCATAAATACATTATCTAAATGCTTATATAAGTAATCATATACATTTGAGATTGCAGCTGAAACTGAATCAACTTGAATAATCTTCTTTCCCGCATTCTTTATCTGAGATTCATAAACACTTTTATCTTGAACTAAATATTGAAAATATGCCAAATCCCACATTTTATTATTCAGTTCTTTTTCCGATAGGACTGTATCTTTTGATATATGTTTAAGAAATAGATCTGTGTTCTCTTGCTCTTTTTCTATACTTTTAATTATCCAATAAACGCTTGTCGAGTCTGATACTAAAGCCTCTTTAATAGACATTAAAGCAGTTTCTTCACTTTTAATTATTTTATTTAATTCTGATTGTTTCTCAGACCAGAGGCCGCCTGAAATCCCAATAAAAACTGCAATAATTTCAATTCCCCCTCTAGTTAAAATTTTTTTCATAATTTAAATCTATTTATTTTTTTCTATTTTTTATTATTTGAATTATAGTAAATAATATTTGGACCATCTGAATTTGCTGTGACTATATCAAGTAGACCATCTCCATTAAAGTCACCTAAAGATAAGCCATAGGTTATTGATTCTTTGTTTCCAAATTCATTTAATGAAAATTTTAAATTATTATTTATATAGTAGTGGTTCTTTTGACCATTATTTCCAACTACAATATCCATATCATAATCATTGTCTATATCTCCAACAGCCACAGCCATAGTTCCATCTTTATTACCACCAAATAGAACTTTTCGCTTATATGAGCCATCAGCATCTCCAAAATAGATAGCATTTTTCTCTCCAATATTTGCCACAACAATATCAAGATATTTATCACTATCCATATCTATAACTACCACACCTCGAGTCTCATCTTTTCCCGTACCAAAAACAGAAAATTCTTTAAAGCTTGGTCCAAAGTATATTCTATTTTCTTGACCATTGCGATTTGCTAAAACGAGATCAATATTATTATCTCCATTCATATCACCTGACGCTATCTTGATTGTTGCTTCATCTTTAGAACCAAATGGTAATCCCTTATTAAAAACACCTTTTCCATTATTAAAATATATAAAATTTTGACTTTTTCGGTTTGCAACCGCAACATCTATAAAACCATCACCATTCAAATCAGCAGCGCACAAACCTCTAGTATTTGATTCTTGTTTACCAAAATACTGACTAAAAACTAAGTTCCCATTTCCATCATTTTTAAATACTTGATTTAGTATTCGATCATTCGCTACTAAAATATCAAGGTCACCATCATTATCAATATCTACAACTGGGACTTGGTAAGATGTATTCAATTCGCCTCCAAGACTTTTGCTTCTTCTAAAAAACCCTTTACCATCATTAAAATAGATAAGATTTTGTTCAGCCCAATGACGCCCATTAGCCACAACAAGGTCAATATCTCCATCTTGATCTAGATCGCCTAAACCTATGGATGATGTTAGATTTTTTTGGGAACCTAATTTTCCATAGGGATGTGTTTTAAATAAATCTTGGGCAAAGATAATGCTAACACTGAGTGTATATAAGCAGATGTATTGTTTAATCATATTTTTGATTTAGTAATGAATTAAATTAGTGGCAAATTTATGTTTCACTTACAACTATTTAGAAGCATTTAAACATTTTTTTTATGGATACCTTAATAAACTATTTCAATAGTATTTCAACAACACACCGAAGTGTCTTTTTGGTTGGTGGTCTAGCTTTTTTTCTAATATTAGAATCTGGTATTCCATTATTTCGTTTTAAATATAAAAAATTAAAACATGTCTCATTAAATTTATTTTTTACACTAACGACTTTAATAATTAACCTCATTGGAGCCACTTTAATATTAAAGGCTGCTGACTATAATGCTGAAAATAATACTGGGCTATTAAATTTATTTCAAGGTCCAATATGGCTTAATGTCTTAATTGGAATTATGCTCTTAGATCTTATTGGTGCATGGTTAATTCATTGGATTGAGCATAATGTAAAGTGGATGTGGGGTTTTCATGTAATTCATCATACAGATCAACAAGTTGATGTGTCTACCGGCTTAAGACACCATCCAGGTGAGAGTGTTTTTCGACTAACCTTTACTGCTCTAGCTGTTTTTGTTTCTGGTGCATCATTTGGTGTTGTTATGCTTTATCAAACACTCTCTGGGTTTTTTGCTCATTTAACACATGCAAACATCAAAGCAATTCCAGCACTTGAAAAAATACTTTCTTTTATTTTTATTACTCCACATTTTCATAAAATACATCATCATTATATTCTACCCTATACAGATAAAAATTATGGAAATATTTTTTCAATTTGGGATCATCTTTTTAAAACTGCATCATCCTATCAAGTGAATAATATCACTTATGGTGTTGATACTCATATGGATAAAAAAGAAACCTCAAGAATCGGAACAATGATGATGATTCCATTCCAAAAATATCGTTTCCCCGTTGGATCCAAATTCAGTAAATAAATATGATTAGATTTATTTTAGCGCTCTCTATACTTATTACTGGTTGTTCAACTATTTCAAATAAAAATAATTTAAATCTCATTTATAAAGATAATTTCCATTATGGTATTTTAAATGAATCACTTTTAATAAATCATAATGGATATCCATGGTTTGAGAAACAGTATAATAAATACATGCCTCAAATAAATAATATTGATATCGATTTACTTAACGAAACTTCAATAAAAATTTTTATGGGTACTTGGTGTCACGATAGTGAACGAGAAGTTCCTAGATTTTTTAAAATTCTTAACACCTTAGGCTATGATCAAAAACATCTTCAAATCATTGGGTTAAACAAAGATAAAAAAGGCTATTTCAATGATTACAGTCATTATAAAATAACAAATACACCCACTATTATTTTTTTTAAGAATGCTAATGAGATTGGTAGAATTATAGAAAAGCCTAAAGGCTCACTTGAATTAGAAATTCAACTTATTCTAGAAAAAGCATCATGACAAATTATTTTATATGGTTATTAGGTGTCGTTTTATGGAATTTTGGTTTCCCTTCAGCTCCTCCAATATTTGATGTTATTGCAGCTGTTTTATTATCAATGATTAGTATTTATCTTCATCGAGTTATAAAATGAGAATGACCGCTAACGAAAGAAAAGAATTAGATGAATGGGTTGAAAAAGAGTACCCTAAAAGTGAGAAACGCTTAGAAGGCTCTAGCCCCTTTCATCAATTAGGAAAGTTTTTAATTGGAACTGGAATTTTATCCTATATTATTTTTGCGCTGAGTGATATTAGTTTTTTAAAACCTGTAGCTATTTTATTTTTACTACTAGGAATGATAATAGAAAGCATTGCTTTAATTAAATATTTTAGATTGTTATCTCATGAAGATTGATTTTTCAGAAAAAAATGTATTAGTAACTGGAGCATCCGGTGGAATAGGAAAAGCAATTTGCCAAGTTTTTTCTGATGCAAATGCAAATGTTATTGTTCACTATAATACAAATCAATTGGCTGCTGAAAAAACATTAGCTTCACTTTCTGGTAGTAAACACTCGATAGTGAAAGCTGACCTTTCAAAAGCTGATGAAGTAGAGAAACTTATAAACTCTATAGAAGACGTAGATATTGTCATAAATAATGCAGCAGTTGTTGAACAACATGATTTTGATTCTCTTTCTTATGAACAATGGCAAGATATTTGGAAACGAACTATTGAGTCAAATTTAATGGGACCAGCATATTTAATTTACTGTGCCTCAAAAGTTATGAGAAAAAAAGGCGGTGGAAAATTCGTTAATATCTCTTCTAGAGGTGCTTTTCGAGGTGAACCAAAAGCTGCTGCTTATGGAGCTAGTAAAGCAGGGCTTAATGCACTAGGTCAATCTATGGCTCAAGCTTTAGCAAAAGATAATATTTATATTTATACTATTGCACCAGGATTTGTTGCCACTGAGCGCGTAGCAGACATGATTGATGAAAGTATTAAATCCCAAAGCCCTTTAAATCGTGTTGCTGAACCTAAGGAAGTTGCTCGTACAGCATTATGGCTCGCATCAGAAGGCAACGATTTTTTAACTGGGTGTATTGTTGACGTTAATGGCGCTTCTTATCTTCGATCATAAGATCACGTAATTCATTAAACCACTATTACATTTATTTTAATAAATGCATCTTTTTTGATTTGATCAGGTTACCTGATTTTATTTGGTAAATATAAATACCAGTTGGCATAATTTTACCAAACTTATCTTTGCCTAACCAAGTAACATTATGTGAGCCTTTATTTATTTCACGATCAAGAAGAGTTATTATTTCTCGCCCCATCAGATCAAATATTTTTATAGTTACTAAGCCTGAACTAGCTAATATAAATGGAATCTTAGTTGTAGGGTTAAATGGATTAGGGAAGTTTTGACCAATTTGAAATGAATTTGGAACTGAAGATTCATCTATACTCAAGACATCATTAGAAAAATTACTTGAATACATTCCATTACCATGTGTTGCTATAGCAATATATCCATCTACAGGTCTTCCAGCGATCATATCAACAACAATGTTACCAATAGTTAGAGATCCTTCTTGAACCCACTTAGTATCAAGCCCTTCAAGTTTATCTGTACTATATAATCCTGTACTTGTACCAGCAAAATAACGATTTCCAGATTTTATTGGATAAATATAAACTGATCGAACAGAGGGGCCAGAACCTTGACCGTTAGAAAATTCTTCAAGATTCCCACTTACATCCATCCAAAATTCACCTGCATTTTCTGAATAAAAAATACTTCTAATATTATAATTTGAAAAACTTGCCATTACTTTACTGCCATCATAAGGATCAACAGAGATACTACTAATATATCCACCCGAGCCCATATTATTCTTTATAACAACAGAGCTATCACTTTTATCAGAGTTATCTAATCGATAGATAAGACCACTTGACGTTCCATAATATAATCTATGAGTTGGATTAAGAACACTTCCACCAAATGCTGAAATATCTCCAGTAGCGACACTCTTTTCTAATTTTTCCCACTTTGTACTTTCATAACTATTTTTCCCATCAGATTTTTTATAATTAGCTAGATTTAAATACACGTCATTGTTTCTATAAATATAGTTTGCTCCTGCATAGTATAGAATATGATCATTAGAAAGATCTGAGTAAATAGGGCTAATAAAAAGAGCTTCATTCTCTCTATCAAAATCAGGAGGAAATAAGTAAGCCCAAGAATAGTTACTGTATTTATCACCACCACCATAACTCCAGTTAAAAGGATTATTCCAGTCTTTAATCATAGTATAACCCTTTTGAGATGATAAAATATATGCATTGCCAAAGTTAATGACTGAAGCATAAGCACCATCCCCCCCACTTACTTGAGACCAAGAATTATCTTCATTAAGCTTTAGCGATTCCCAAGTTCCATTATCTTGTGTACCGCCCATTAATAAATCTGGAAATGTACCCGTTTGATCAATCGCAATCGTATAAAATTGAGTTGTTAAATAACCATTGTTTATTGAATCCCATTTCTTTCCAAAAGCTGTAATATCATTCATTACATGCAATCCACCATCGCTTGCTGAAAAAACCTTATTTGGTTCATTTTCATATAATATAACATCATGTTGATCAGGGTGATGATCCTTGTGCCCATATCCACCAATTTGGAATGTTAATTCTGATGTTTTCATCCCATCTATTGAATAATAGAGATTTGTACCTCCAAAAAATATGAAATTTTCATCACTAGGGCTTACGCGGACATAAAGATCATAACCACCTTGTGAATTAAAATCACTAGGTAAGTTATTTGAACGATCTTCCCAGGAACCAATTCCTCCAATACTATCAGGCTTTGAATATGTATATTTTAAAAAATTATGACCATCATTATTTGTTATTAAAACGTATGAAATCGAATCATTTGATTCAGAAATATCAACTACAATTCTTTTATAATCAGTAGGAAAATCAGTTGGTGTTATATCCATCCAGTTATTTCCATCATTAGACCTAAAGACGGGACCTTTGCTTTGTCCACTTCCTAAGACAGCTACTAATAGTCCTGAATTAGTCATATCAAGATCAGAGTACCTATTAGTTCCTTGTCCCAAAATTAATTGCCAGGAAAGACCTTCATCTTTACTTCTATATATTGATCCAAATGATGCAAGAAATATATGACCAGTTGTAGGATGAACTTTAATACGCCATCCATAGTTTAAATGATTATCAAATGATTCAGGTGTGTTTGTTGAAGTTGAAGGAAGAAGCTCCCAATTAAAACCATTATCTACAGATTTATAAATTCCATCTCCTCTAAATGGCGCCCCTCTAGCACCTGCAGAATTTCCTGTTAATTCACCGGTTGTCGCATACCAAATATTTGTTTTCCCACTTCTAGGATCTTGTGCTATCGATGAAACACTGTGTAATTGATTAGACTTAGTCATTTTAGTCCAACTTGTTCCATAATCACTAGAACGCCATATTCCACCGGAAACTCCACCCGCAATTATTGTATTTGAGTCCGCGATATCAATAGCTAGTGCACGTGTTCTTCCACCTACATTATAAGGACCTCTATTAGACCATTGTAAAGAATTATTAAATGATTTACTATGAATTGAACTTTGATTTCTAGTGGGAAGCGTTTTAGAAAAAATAAGAGCTCTTTGCTGAACACCTTCTGGAATAAAATTAGTTTGAGGATCTTTAGATCTTAATAATTCAAAAGCTAAACGATCATTAGCTCCGCTCTCACCAATAGATTCATTCTTTTGTATAATTGGCTTACCAGGATTAGAAGGATTATTGTAAATACCCCCTAGATAAAAGCTTACAGAGAACAATAATAAAAATAAAAAACCCCTGAAATCATTTTTATTAAGATCAGGGGTAAGAGTTTTTATTGTACTACTAAATCTTATAATGTATTCCCAAACCACATTCCAATGCATAATAAAGCTCCGGTAACATTATGCATAATGATAGTTCCCCAATTTGCTGGTTGTAATAATCTATCATTATAATATTTGTACAAAGTTTGAATAGCTCTAATTCCAAAATAAGCTGCTAGGAGAGAACTTAAAGCTAAAATTGGAATTGTTCCATTAACTGCCAAAATAATTATACTGAGAAAGGCTCCTATTATCAAAGCAACATATCCAGCTCTTGCTTTTTCAGGGCCGAAAACAACAATAAGTGTATTTTTACCAGTTGCTTTATCACTATTATGATCTGGAAACTCATTAACGTAAACAATAGCTGCAACCAAGAAACCAATAGGTATGCCAACTAAAAAAGCTTCTGGAAGAAGAACTCCAGTTTGAACCAAAGCACTTCCAGCTACCATTAGTGGACCAAAATTCAATCCAATAATTAATTCGCCCAAGCCACTTCTAGAAGCAAAACGAAAAGGCGGAGCTGTATAAAATAATCCAGATATAAAACCGATTAAACCTAGCCAAAGAATGGATAGACCAGCCTTTTGAATTAATGGTATGCCAACAATTGCACTTAATGCAAAAGTTATAATAGCAACGGTGAGCATACCTTTGGGAGATATTAAACCCATTTGAATACTACGACTTCCTCCGTTTAAACCAACGTTACTATAATTGTAATTAAGTTCATCAGTTCCACTCTTATGATCAAAATAATCATTAGAAGTATTGGTTCCTATATGAAGTAATGAACCTCCTAATAATGTTAAGCCTAACCAACTCCAACTCACTGAGTAGCCAAGCATTGAGGCAACTGCTGCCCCTGCAAATATTGGAACAAAAGTGGCACTTAAAAAAGGTAATCTCATAATTACCATCCAAGTAAAGGCCTTTGTCATTAAACTAATTTTTGGTCTTACTTCATCAGGATTTTTATTTTTTAAAGGTGTTGTTACTCCGCAATAACCTATATGGTTACCGTTTTTGTCTTTGGTTGGTGTAATTTTGATTTCACAAGGAATCTCGGTTTTATCTTTAGCAAGAAAAACTGTATTTCCTACCCATTCACCTTTTTCAACTGACTCTTTGAGCCAATTTACAACATGTCCTAAGACAACTTGACCATCGCTAAAATCACTAACCCTTATCTTACCAATTACTTCTTCAGAGGTATAACCAAATAAAGCTTGAGCCCCTTCTGAAAAGGTTTCAAGCTTACCATCAAGGTCACAGGTAATTACACTTTTTATTTTTTCTGACATTAAAATATCCTAATTAATTAAAAATTATTGTTGAACTACATGAGCAATTCACTAAAAAAACAAAATTAATAATGTGCATGAAATTTTACAAGCTGTAATTACAATGAATCTGTGGAAGTAGTATCTGGCTTAGGAACTTCACCCCAGTAGGTTAGAGAAGTATTTAGTTGCCAACTAATATTTTCATTCGTTTGATACACTTCTACTTCATCATTAATTCTAATATTTGAAGAGGACCACTCAGCTTTTGAACTCCCAACAATGATCTTGCTTAATATTTCATTATTATGATCTCTTAAAACAAGATTAGTGCCTGTACTATCACCAACATTGAACTTATCCCAATTATTTTTATTTTTTGAGACCATTGAGGTACGTTTTACTTTAAGAACACTATTAAAAAAACCATTGATAGTGTTTTCTTTAACCACCAAAGTATCATTTCCATCAATACTCCAATTTTGGCCATCAAAAAATAAACTTATATTCTCATCAGCTTTTGAAATATCAATATTGAAAATATCTTCTTTTTCAATTTCAAAAATTTGATTACTATTAGTCCCCAGTTTACTTTGTTGCAATGAATTAAATAAAAACACAACAATAAGTATTGGAAGTGCTATAAATAGCCATTTCATTTTAGCCATAGAATTCCTCCAACAATGAGCTTCGATGATTTTGTTGGCGCATTCTAATTAAGCCAAAGCCAACAATTAATAAAGAAGGCAAAACAATATTTAACCACTTCCATCTTTTTTTAGCATCATCAGCTACTTCTTCTAAAGGTCTAGATGTAATTTCTCTTGAACGTAATGCAATTAGATCACGATCACCAATCAAATAATCTACTGCATTCATGATAAAAATTTGATTTTCAGGAGAACGTCCACCACCCTGATCAGTCATAAAATCAGAATCACTTACAAGTACCATCTGACTTAAAATTCCATTACTATGTGTTTTTTCAGAACGAGCACTTAATATTTTATCTGATTGATTGAAAGTTCTTATAAATGGATTTTGATTTGGGTCTGGGTTTAAGTTGAAGTTTCCTCTCATTTCACCTGATTGTTTAGAAGTAAAAAATAATGGTACAAAATTCACATTTCCGATAGATGATGAATCCTGATTTATTTCACTTGCAAATATCAACTGTATTTGTTCAAGACCAGATACCATTACTTCATCGCTATTAAATGATCGAATGATTGGAAGCAAAGGATATTCCATTGGCACATTCATTCTAATTGGGCCCATTTGTTGCTGCACACTAACTCTACCACAAACTTTGTCTATAACTAAATTTTCAGCAATTGAAAACCCATACTCTCTTGTTAGGTCAAATATGTTAGATTGAATTGGAAAAGCTTGTTGAACCTGAAGATTCGTTTTAATCTTGGCCTGAGTTAATAATAAGTTTCCCCCATTATCTAAGTATTTCTTCAGATTATTATACTCATTAGAAGATAGCGAATCAGAAACACCGCTCATTAACATTGCTGTTAATCCAACGGGCACTTGCTCACTTAATTTAATTGTTTGTACTGTATAACGTTGGTTTAGCAAATTTTGAATATTAGAGAACTGACTAGTTTGACCTTCAAACTGAGCAATCCCAACCATTGGTTTATTCATTTCAACCAATTTCTTTATTTTTGAAGTTATCTCATACTCTAATCCAGTTGTGGTTTGAATAACAGGTAGGACTTCTTTTTTATCCTCATAAAGAATCACCATACCCATTAATACACGTTTGACTTCCATTTTATCATTTTCAACAACCTGCATTTGTACGGGCATAACGCCAGCTTTTTGTGCTTCTTCTTCAATATTCTTATCATCTTCAGGGCGAAAGAATTCAAATCTAATATTTCCATCAGACATCGCTTCGTATTCTTCGAGGATATCTTGAAGATAGCGTCGATTATTTGCATACTCGCCAGGAAGATCATCTGAAAAATAAACTTTCATAGTTAGAAGATCTTCTACCTGCTCAACTACAGCTTCACTAGAACTTGATAAAGAATACATATTATTATCTGTCAAGTCCCATCTAAAAAACCAGTTTCTTGAAATTCCATTTAGTAAGAATAAAATAGTAAAAAGTAATAAACCCGGAACTAGAACTGATTTTTTTAAATCTATATTTTTTAACCAAGACATAATTTATCTCCATCTCCTTACTTCAAGAGTTTGAATAGTTAGATAGATAAAAAATCCAATCATAGATAAAAAGTAGATAATATTTCTAGAATCAATAACTCCTCTTGAAATATTTGAGAGATGATAGTCAACTGCTAAAAATTGAATTATTCCAACGATAGATTGAGGAGCGAAAACTAAAGTTTTATCCAACATATAAAATACAAGTACCAAAAAAACTCCAATTATAAATGCTACAACTTGGTTATCTGTTACACTACTAGCATAAATTCCTATCGACGTAAAAGTTGCACCCATTAGTGCTAATCCTAAGTAACCACTAAATATAGCTCCGTAATCAATGTTTGTCCCAACAGACACAAGTGTAATAAAATGAATCGAGGTTGCAAGTAAACCAAGCAATATCAAACAAAATCCTGCCAAAAACTTCCCTATTACAAATTCATATGTATTCAATGGCAATGTTGAAATAGTTTCCATTGTTCCAATATTGTTCTCACGTGCAATTAATCCCATTGAAAGCGCAGGTATGAAAAATAGATAAACAAGCGGTATCATGTCAAAAAGAACTCGCAAATCTGATTGACCAAAAAGAAAAAATGTATTTGTAAAAAAATATCCGCTAACAACAGCAAAAATCACTAAGAAGATATAAGCCATGGGGCTATTAAAAAAACTTTGTAGTTCTCGACGGAAAATCATTCGAATGTTAAGCATTCTTATCTCCTTCCATCGTTAAATCTCTAAATATATCTTCTAGATTAGTAGTGCGTGGATTCATCTTTAGTATCGACCATTTATTTTTAACTGCATAATTAAAAAGGTCTTCTCTAGGATCTTTATCTTTCCCATACTCGAATTGAACACTTTGGATTCCATTGGATTCATTTAAAGAAATATATTTTACACTTGGAAGTTTTGCTTGTATATGTTCAATAGACTCAGTACTTGCTCCTTTAATCTCCATATTCAAAAGCACATTTCCCATAAAATCACCCATAAGTTCATCACTTGTTCCATTGGCTACAATTTTGCCATTATTAATAATTATTATTCTATCAACAGTTGCTTGAATCTCCTGTAAAATATGACTAGACATAAATACTAGTTTTTCTTTGCCCAAAGATTTAATCAATTTTCGAATTTCAACAATTTGATTTGGGTCTAATCCTGAAACAGGTTCATCTAAAATTAAAATTTTTGGGTCATGTATCATGGCTGCGGCTAAGCCAATTCTTTGTTTATATCCTTTTGAGCAATCAGAAATACTTTTGTGGACTACACCTCTAAGTCCACATTGTTCAACAACACGAGCTAAAGCTTCTTTAAATTGCTTTCCTTTTATCTTACGAATCCCTGCAAGAAATTCGAGGTATTCATACACTCGCATTTCACTATATAAAGGGTTTAGCTCTGGTAGATAACCAATTTGTTTTTGGATCTCATGAGTATCATGAATGATATCCATATCGTTCACTTTAATTGATCCTGCAGATGGGACTAAGTAGCCAGTTATCATTTTCAAGGTAGTTGTCTTACCTGCTCCATTAGCGCCCAAGAAACCCACTATCTCACCATCTTTTAAATCAAAAGAAATAGATTGAACAGCTTTTACTGAACCATAGTTTTTTGATAATTCTGAGACTTTAATCACTTTTCTATCATCTCCTTCATTTAATCTCATTTAGCATAATGAACTACTAATAAATTTTTAAATACATTATAAAGCACTAAAAAGTTCCGGCAAAATTAACATGAAGAAAAAAAAATAACAATCAGTCTGATTAAAATAATTGTTCAGTGATTTCTTTTATCATTTTAATATGTATGGGCGATGAGCCGCAACAAGAACCAATAATTTTAGGATTCATTCTCAAATATTTAAATATGGTTTTTTTAAAATCAGCATCTTTAACATAATTTGGGATAGTAATTGCAGCTGGAACAGGTTCAGAAAAACCTAAATTTGGATAGACTCCCCAATTATTACCCCAATTATTTTGCATTAACTCTAATGTTTCATTTGTTTTAGCAATTGAATTACAGTTTAACATGAGGCAATCAACATTTTTACTAGCAAGTTTAAAAACATCATTAATGTTATGACCTGATAAAATATGATCTTTATCTCTCATTATAAGGCTTAACCAAATTTTATGATTTAAATTTTTTACAGTTTCTAATGCAATCTCTATCTCTTCTATATGCCCCATTGTTTCAAAAAGAATTACATCAACTCCTGCATCTAAAAACCAGTTTATGTTTTCACCATATGTATCTTCAGTAATACTACGGCCAGGATAAAGAGAAGGGTCATAACAATCTTCAATTGAGGTTAAAGATGCTCCCAAAATCTTAGGATTTGATTCTCGAGCTAAATCAACTGCTTTCATTAAACTTGATCTAGCTCTATCCTGTGAAACTTTATGAGAAAACCCTGCTTTACGATATGTCCAAGTTGTCGTACGAAATGTATTGGTAGCTATTATATCTGCACCTGCATTAACATAATCTATATGTACAGCTTTAACAACTACTGGATCAGTTATATTCGTATCTGCTGACCATAGAGGTAGAGGCATTTTCAAACCTCTATCCATAAGTTCAGTGCCCATGGCACCATCCATGATTAATGGCTTATTAACATTCAAAGGGATAGCTAGGATAACTTATAGAAGTTAGTGTTTAATATTTTTATTGGTTTAAATACAAATAGTCTAATGCTAATTGAGCCATAGACTTCATTCCAAATTTCAAATTTTTCTCATCAGCAAAGAAATATGGTGAATGATTTGAATAAGCTTTAGAAGGGTTTTCTGAAACCCCATTAAAAAAATATAAACCAGGAGCATGATCAGTGAAAAATGGAAAATCTTCCGCGCCGGTTACGAACGGTCTTTCCATGACATTCTTATCTCCATAAACTCTACGAAGTGATGGTAGCATTTTTTTCGTCAATGAGGGGTTATTATAAGTTACTTTAGCGATATCACTAAATATCTCAACTTTCCCATTTGCTCCAGATGCCGTGGCTATCATTTGAACTTTATCTCGAATACTTTTATGTATTTGTTGACGGATATTTTCTTCAAAAGTTCTAATTGTACCTTCCATTACAACTTCCTCTGGAATAATATTATTTCTAATACCTCCATGAATAGATCCAATAGTAACAACTGCAGGGACTGCTGTTATATCAACTTCACGTGCAATAATTGTTTGAAGAGACATAATAATTTGAGAGGAAACTACGATAGGATCTACTCCGCCCCATGGTTTAGCACCATGCGTTTGTACACCCGTAATAGTAATCCGCATACGCTCTGCGGCAGCCATTATAGGACCAAAGCGATACTGTGCTGTACCAACATAACCTGGCCAAGCATGTAAAGCAAATATTGCATCAACTTTAGGGTTTTCCATTACTCCTTCTTCAACCATGTAAACTGCACCACCTTTTTCACCTAAAGGAGCTCCTTCCTCAGAAGGTTGAAAAATAAACTTGACTGTTCCAGGAAGGTCTTGCCTTATACTTGCTAATATTTCAGCTGCTCCCATTAGGCCAGCAATATGGTTATCATGCCCACAAGCATGCATTACATCAACTTCATTATCTTGGTAAATTCCTTTTGCCTTAGATGCAAAAGGAAGATCAACCTTCTCTTTTACTGGAAGTCCATCCATATCAGCTCTTAACGCCACTACTTTACCTGGCCTTCCACCTTTTAAAAGCCCAACTACTCCAGTATGTGCCACGCCAGTCTCAACTTCCATACCTAAAGATCTTAAATGAGCAGCTACTTTCTCAGCAGTTCGAAATTCACGATTTGATAATTCAGGGTTCTGATGAAAGTCTCTTCTCCATTCAATTACTTTTGATTCAAGTTCATCAGCTATTTGATCAACTTGATCATTTAGTGTTTGTGGGGTTTGCCCAAAAACAATTGTAAGGGAAATTGCCCAAAAAGTAATATGTTTCATTATTTTGCTTTCAATTAGTACTTCTTTAATTCACCATCACGACGTTTTGCTTTTTTAACCATATTTTCTACATCTTTTAAAAGCTGCTTAGCATCATAAATAATGCCATCTTTAATTGTATACTTAATGCCGCCAACTCTTTCAACTTCATTCTCATCATTAATTTTGATAGCTCCGGTACCATAAAGAACTTTCAAGTTGGCAAGAGGGTTTTCATCCACAATCACAAGATCGGCCAAGAGACCTTCTTTAACCATTCCAAAATCAACTGGAGTTCCAAGTGGTTTATGAAGAGTTTCTGCGCCATGTAAAGTTGCTGCCCGAACAACCTCCAGAGGATGGAACCCAGCTTCTTGAAGCAGTTCTAATTCTTCAATATAACCAAATCCATATAGTTTATAAATGAATCCACTATCAGAACCGGTTGTAACACGGCCACCTGCATTTTTGTATTCATTTAAAAATTGCATCCAAACTTGATAGAATTTTTTCCATGCTACTTCATCATGTGTAGTCCAATCAAACCAGTAAGCACCATGGGCCCTACGACTAGGAGTAAAGTAATCCCACTGTGATGGCAATGTATATATATCGTGCCATTCTGCATTCCGAGCTTTAGATACATCTCTGCCCGCAGCATAGATAGTCATAGTTGGATCCATTGTCATATCTAACTCAACCAATTCTTTTTTGAGTGACTCCCATTTTTCTCCATTAGGTTTAACTAAATTCCATTGGCGAGCTACTTGGCCAAATCTATGCTGTTCATTTGCATAGTTCATATCTACTGGCCATGGTTGAACATCATTGCTTTCATACATTGATTCAAAAAGACCATAATAGTGAGTTTGAGTCCCTAGCCCTAGTCTTGCAGCATCAATTGTATTCATTCTTGCCACACCTGTTTGACCTAAATGTGCAGTAGTACCTAGTTTATGCTTTTTTGCTTCATCAATTAATGCAGCCATCACACTAGGTTCATATGAACCTAATTTTAATCCGTCAATACCTTTCTTTGCTGCATATCTTACCCATTTACGTGCAGTCTCAGGGTCACGCACAGGACCACCTTTCCAATCTTTACCTTGCCCTGCTCGTTGATAAGCCCAAATTCTTGGAGCTGTAATTTCATTATTTGCTGAACGTTCTTTTTCACTCAAAGTAAATTCAAGTGAACCAAGCCCTACTCCCCTTACTGTTGTCACTCCATGCGCAAGCCATAGTTTATACACATATTCAGTCTCAGGTGCTTTTTGAACACTTCCAGCATGGACATGCATATCTGCAAATCCAGGCATAACATATGAACCATGTGCATCTATTTCAAAATCACCTTCCTTGGGACGTCGGTCTTCATCTATAGGTACACCAGGATATCCAACTCCAACGATAGATGCGATGCGATTGCCTTCAATAACAATATCCACAGGGCCTCTTGGAGGACCACCAGCGCCATCAATAACAGTAGCACCTCTAATTACTAATCTTTTAAACGGGCCTTCACCTTCTGCTCTGTCTGGACCAGGAGCAATTCCCTTACGATCAGTTTGTGCAATTAATAAAGAATAGACAAATAATAATATAGATAGTTTTCTTAAAAACATAGTTTCCTCCTCAGAAATACTTTATTTACATATTAAATTCACATTTTATATGCAGTTTAATATACTCATGCTTGATATGATAATTCATCAATCCTTTTTATAAACTTATTATAAGTTTTTACTTTACCTCTTTTTTTAGCTCCATTAGCATAAATCTTTAATTTTTTCATAAGCATATTTCTTATTGCACTCCGCTGTTCAAGAGTAAAATCTTGCTTAATTAACTTTTCTAATGATTTAATATGATAACCTTCAATGCCTTCACTATTTTTTGATAGTTGGTCTTTATGGCCAGCATATTTTATTATTAAAGGTTTATCAATATATAAAACTGGATTTTGAGAAGTTACTCGTAACCATAAATCATAGTCTTCACAAATTAAAAAATCTTCATCAAAGCCTTTCAAATTGATAAGGAGTGATTTCCTACAAATAACAGTAGAAGGTGAAATACGACATTTATCTAGACATTTATCAAAAATAAGCCCCCCAAACTTTTTGTGGGTATTTTTTTGTTTAATTTCACTTCCATTTCTTATCCAAATTTCATTTGAATGACAAAAGTTAATTTCTGGATTTAACTCAAGTTGAGTGACTTGTTCTTTTAATTTATTATTTACCCATTCATCATCTGAATCTAAAAAAGCAATCCAATTAGATTTAGCAGCCGCTATCCCCATATTTCGTGCAGCACTTACTCCTCTATTCGGCTGAAAAATATATTTTAGATCAGGATAGTTAGAATTAATAAACTCTGATGTGCCATCATTAGACCCATCATCTACAATAATTATTTCATTAACGTCTACTGTTTGATTTAAAACTGATTTTATCGCTCTTTCTAAATAAATAAGGCGATTAAAGGTTGGAATAACAACTGAAATTGAGAATGGATTATCCAAATAATTTATTAGGGTAAACACCTTTCTCTATCAATTTTTGGATTTCACCAACTACATATGGCTTGTCTTCTTTATAAGTAACTCCAAACCAGGATTCTGAACTATTTAAAATATGAACTGATTCATCGTCAGCTTGAATTAAATCATTTATCACAGAAGGTATTAAATATTCACTATTTAATTCAGATCCTTCTTCTTTTAAAAAATTAATGAATTTTTCTTCAAGATAATCAAATAAGATTGGCGTAAAACCCCACATATTCATTGATACAGGCTCATCTCCTTTTAATAATTCACCATTATCCGAAGATACTCCATTATTATTTTTTTCTAAATTACTTGTTTCAACTACTGTATTAAGTTTTTCGTTTATTACCGTGCATAAACCTCTAGTGACACCTCCAAAAATTGACAAGGTATTTTCAAGACGGAAGGTTACCATACTAAAATGGTTTTCTTCATTTTGATAGTAATCAGCTATAGTTTTAAATGACTCCCTACCATAAAAATCATCTCCATTTATAACAACAAATGGCTCATTAATATAAGGCTTTGCAGAAAGTATCGCATGGCCCGTACCCCATGGTTTTTCACGATTATTTGGAGGACTAAATCCTGAAGGAAGATAATTAATGTCTTGATAAGCAAATTCTAAATCAATTTGATCTATATATTTATTGGTTATCTGGGATTTAAACTGAGATTCAAAATCTTCCCTAATAATAAAAACAACTTTAGTAAATCCTGCCTTAATGGCATCGTAGACTGAGTAATCAATAATTGTTTCACCATTTGGCCCCACCTGGTCCAATTGTTTTAAACCACCATACCTAGATCCAATACCAGCAGCCATGATCAATAAAGAAATATTTTGCATTAGTTTAAACCTACTTTAATAGATAATTAATTTAAAAATTTAGATCCCTCATCTGTATGAATAATTTGAGCATGACCATTTACACGATTTATAGCTTCTACAACTTTTTCAGCGTTATTAGGTGCGTAAGCAAACATGCATCCTCCGCCACCTGAGCCATTAATTTTTGCACCCAACGCGCCTGCATTCATAGCTGCATCCATCATTGTCTCTATTTTAGGAGTACTGACTTTTAAATCATCTCTTAAAATAGTATGATGTTCATACAAAAGCTTCCCTATTAAGGCTTCATCAATTGTATGTTTTTGAAATTCGACCAAAGCTCTTTTTAATAACTCTCGATTTTTAATAGTGCCAAAATATAATTTTACTTCATCGTTACTTAGATCAGATAGATCTAGATTTTCATCACATGTATCAATATTCATAGAAGGATTTTTAATTATTAATTGTTTTAATAATTTTTGTCTACTATCTCGACATCGTTTTAAAATTTTAAATGTATTCTTTGTCGCACCTGAGTCTGCTAAAACAAAAGTACCCAAATTTGGTTTTAATTTTTTTATAGAAATTTCAGGTTGAGACTCCAAATAAATTAGATTCCCCATTGCAGTAGAATACTGATCCATCATACCTCCAGGTTCATTGAATTCACCCACCTCTGCATCAAAGGCTAATTCACCTAATTTTTTTTGATTCCAAGCCATTGGTTCATCGGCAATTTTTGATAGAAAATGAATCCAACTAACATTTAATGCTGATGAGCTACTTGTACCAGCGTTAATCGGAATTTGACTTTTTATTTTACATTCAAAACCATTTGAAAATATTAAACCATCATTTTGACATATTTTGATACCACTTTTAAAGTAATCTCGAGGCTTAGTATATTTTAGATTACTCAATGAAAAAATTTCTGTCTCATTAATATCTGATTTTAAAATGATAACTTGATCATCATTTCTTTTTTTTCCAACAATACTAATTCTCAAAGAAATAGCCATTGCAATCACTGGTAAACCAAGATAGTCTTGATGTTCACCAAAAAGACAGATTCTACCAGGGGTTGTTACTTCCAAGTGCGGAATAATCCAATCGAAGCAAAAAAAGAAATACCAATTAATACAAACCCATTTGAATCATTATAAATTAATTGACCTACACCAAGTAAAATGCCATAAACGGCAATGCAACCCAATAGCATTGATAAAATACCTTTAGGTATTGGCCAAGGTTCTGTTGATTCATCATTTGAGTATTTAACCCAACCAGGTCCGCCAGGGTTTACTTTTTTAACAAAATTTCTTAAAGTTTCTTCATCTTCGGGTGGTGTGAAATATGTGGCAATTAACCAAACAATAGTTGTGAGAATGGAACCAATGACAATTTTCTGCCAACCTTCTAAACCAGAATCAGTAAAATTAAAATACCCAGCTATTAGTATTGAACTTATCATAGCAACAATCTCAGTGTAAGCATTTATACGCCACCAAAACCATCTAAGGATATAAATAAGACCAGTACCTGCGCCAATCATAAGTAAAAGATTAAACGCTTGCCCTGCACTAGTAAGCAATAAGCCCAACCCACTTCCAAGAATTATTGAAATGACCGTAAAAATACGACCTACTTTTACCAATTCAGGTTCACTCGCATTCGGCTTAATGAACCGATGATAAAAATCGTTTACTAAATAACTTGCCCCCAGATTAAGCTGGGTACTCATTGTGCTCATAAAGGCAGCAATCAAAGAAGCCGCAACTAATCCAAGTAAACCAGAAGGTAATAATGTCAACATAGCTGGGTAGGCAACATCATGGCCTAACTTATCTGTTGGTAAATTTGGAAACGCTTTTTGAATATCATTTAGTTCAGGAAATATAATTAGCGATGAAAGTGCAATTATTATCCAAGGCCATGGTCTTAATGCATAATGGGCAACATTGAACAAAAAAGTTGCACCAACAGCATTTTTTTCATCTTTAGCAGAAAACATTCTTTGAGCAATATAACCTCCACCTCCAGGTTCAGATCCCGGATAATAACTTGCCCACCATTGAACTGCCAAGGGGACTAGTAAAACTGGCACCCATATATTAGGATCAGAAAAATCAGGAAATAAAGATATTTTTTCGACAACATTTACATGGGAAACTAAGTTCGACAATCCTCCTATTTCAGGCAATCCTAATATATACAACATTCCCCAAATTGAACCTATCATTGCTAATGTAAATTGTACAAAATCTGTAATGATAACTGCTTTTAACCCACCCATAGTTGAGTAAATCAATGTAATTGAACCGGCAATACTCAATGTCAACCACCCTGGTAAACCTAGTACTATTTCTCCAAATTTTACTGCTGCTAAACTGACAGTGCCCATGACTAAGACATTAAATACAAGGCCAAGATATAATGCACGAAAACCACGAAGAAATGCAGCAGCTCTACCATTATAACGTAATTCATAAAATTCAATATCAGTTAAAACACCCGATCGCCGCCATAATTTTGCATAAACAAAAACAGTTAACATCCCTGTTAGTAAGAATGCCCACCAACTCCAATTTCCTGAGACCCCGTTTTGCCTTACTAAATCAGTAACTAAATTAGGAGTATCCGTTGAAAAAGTAGTCGCAACCATACTTATACCTAATAACCACCAGGGCATATTTTGACCCGCTAGAAAAAAAGCCTTAGTATCTTTCCCTGCTTGCTTTGAAGCCCAAATACCTATGACCAATGAAAAAATAAAGTATGCACCAACAATAAACCAATCTAATGATGATAAAATCATTTAATATTTATCATTCAACCCAAAAATTGGCTTGTTCTTTTTCCATTTACCCCTGGTAAAGTCAGGAATTTGAATAGATGTACTATTTGATTTAATTGATTTCTCTGAAAGAGGCACAATTACACTCATACTCACAGCATCATAAATATCAATTACTGGAGATTGATCATCTTTTAGAGCTTCTACAAAAGCACGAGCAATGAAAAAGTCCATTCCACCATGTCCTGAACCAGAAGCTTGATCTTCAAATTTTTTCCACAGTGGATGATCATACTCTTTTAAATAAGACTCATCTTTTTCCCAGCGATGAGATTCTGGACTGCGACCCTCAATGTAAATTGATTGATTATCTTTCATCCATAATCCTTTTGTCCCTTGAACTCTAAAATTCAGGCTATAAGGTCGTGGAGAGTTTGTATCATGGCTTAACATAATTGTTTGTCCATTAGCACATTTTATTACGGTAGTAACAACATCACCCAACTTGAAATCTATTTTTGTGTTCGGGTGACCCTCACCTCCATTATCAACAATATATTTATGAAGTCCACGTGACTGTGTGGCCGTAGATGTTAGGTGAAGCATTCGATTACCACGATTAATATTTAGCATAGGACTTATGGGTCCCAATCCATGTGTTGGATAAAGGTCTGCATTTCGATCTATTGAATGTTGAGTCCTCCATTTAGATTCTGAAAAACCTTTTTCACCAAATTCCACTCCTCCTCCATAAGCTCCTTTTCCATTATTGAATTTGACATGTCGTAAATCATGCTGATAACCACCTTGACAATGTAATAGCTCACCAAATAGATCTTGTCTAACCATATTTAAAACTGCCATAATATCTCTTCGATAATTTACATTTTCCATGATCATACATAGCTTACCAGACTTTTCTGATGTATTTACTAAATCCCAACATTCATTGACTGTAAGCGCAGCAGGTACTTCTGTACCTACATTACAACCATTTTGCATAGCCGCTATAGCCATCGGGTGATGCCATTCCCATGGAGTTGCAATATAAACACCATCTAAATCTTCATTCGAGACCATATTTCTAAAATCTTCTGGCCCATCATTATAAACTTTTGGTTTAGGTCTCCCTTGCGTTTCAAAAACATTTAAGACCTTATCAATCATTTTTTCATCAATATCACATATGACTGGAATATCTACATCTGATCGGTCTAATAAAAGTTTTGTCATCCACTGCCCACGTAGACCAGTACCAATTATTCCAATTTGTAAATTATTTGACGATAACGCAAACATAGAAGAGGGAAGAAAAGATGCTGCACCCGCTAAAGCAGTTGTTCTAATAAATTTTCTACGATTCATTGAAGATTCCATTAATTACACCATTTTAAGTTTGGTTTGATTTTACCTCAAAATAAATCCATCTTTCAATGGATCCTCAGGGTTTATCCAAAATATATTCTTTCCAGTGATAAATGCATTTCCACTTACTTCAGGAATCACCGATGCATAATTACCAAAGGTTGTTGTTTCCACAACCTTGACCAGAAAATTAGAGCCTAGAATACTTTCTATTATTATGGTCTCTCCTTCTACAATTTGTCCACGTGCATAATGAATAGCTGCTCGTGCGCTCACGCCTGTTCCAGTCGGACTTCGATCCACTTCTCCTTCAGCAAAAATACACACATTTCTACTGTGATGCCTTAAATCTTTAGGTGGCCCAGTAAATATGGTGCCATATAAATAGTTCATCTCTGGCTCAGTGGGGTGAGCCATTTCAACTGTATCCATTACTGCACGTTTGATCTGCATACCAGTTTCTATGAGACCATCATAGCTTTTTTCGCTACAGTCTAGCCCTACTTGATTCACATCAACAAACGCATAGAATGCACCACCAAATGCTAAATCATATTTAATCTTACCTAGACCTGAAACGTTTACTTCAGCATCTAACTCTTGAACGAAAGAAGGAACATTATTAAATCGAACACTAGTGACTTTTCCATTTTCTACTTTAGCAAAAGATCGAATAAATCCTGAAGGTACATCCATACAGACTTCTGTTTCAGGTTCAGTCATTGGAATCAATCCCGCCTCAACAAATACTTTAGTTAATGCTATAACAGCATGACCACAGCCTGTTGAATAACCTTCATTATGAATAAAAATAACACCAAAATGAGAATCAAGATTATCCGGTTCAACAATAATGGCCCCATACATATCGCTATGACCTCGCGGTTCCCAAATAAGTGCTTTGCGAAAATTGTCATAATTCTCTTTTGCATCATTACGTTTTTCAAGGACAGATTCTCCTTTTAACTCAGGATAACCAGATAGAATAATTCTAAGAGGCTCACCACCTGTATGGGCGTCAATGGTCTGAATCTCACACCACTCTTTTGGTGGATTATATTTATTTATTTGATTCAGATCAATCAATGAGGCTCCTTATTTTGAAACTATTGTAAGTAAAATATAAATTACTATAGTAGTAATCATTATAGCGATTGAAACATTTTTGGCATTTGTCCAAGGTGTCATATCTACTGGAGCAGGAACTCTTTGATCACTCATAGCAATCTCCTCTTCAGATTTAGGTTTTATTTTACCAATCAGAAGCATTATTGCAATTGCTGCAATAAAACTAATAAAATAACCATGTAACCAATGCAACTCTCCAGCTCCATCAGCAAAAAAGGTTGGTACATCTTGAATATTAACAAAACTAAAGAAAGCATAGAATAGCATTCCAACTATCATTCCAACTTTTGCTGCTATTGCTGGAACATGTTTTGTAGTAATACCTAACAAAAATATTCCAATGATTGGTACGCTATACAGTCCATTTACTTTTTGTAGATATTCAAAAATTGACTGCATTTGATCCAACAAAGGCGCTATAAAAATAGATGCTATTGCTAATAGCATACCAAATTTTTTACCAATAGATACTATTTGTTCTCCACTAGCTTCTTTATTGATATATCCTTTATAAAATTGTAGAGAGAAAAGAGTAGATGCACTATTCAAAGCAGAGTTGAAAGAGCTTAGAATAGCCCCCATCAAAACTGCAGCAAATAAACCTAATGACCAATCAGGCAATACATGCCTTACAACTGCACCATAAACTTGATCCTGTTTATCAATATTAAGATCTGTCATATGGAGTGCAATAATACCAGGCAAACATAGTAGTAAAGGGCCAACAAGTTTCATAGCTGATGCAAAAAGGACACCTTTTTGTCCCTCTGCTAAACTTTTGGCTGCCATTGCTCGTTGTACAATTACTTGGTTAGTTGACCAATAAAATACTTGAACAAACATCATTCCTGTAAAAAGAGTTGGCCAAGGAACTGAAACTACATTACCATCCGAATTAGTTTTTGTTAGTACTGCCAAATATTCTGGATTTTTAGTTCCTAGAAGATTTACCCCTGCAAAAAAAGAGCCATCACCAAGAGCATATAAACCCAATATTGGAATAGCCAATCCACCAATAAGTAACCCAATTCCATTTAAAGTGTCGCTGACAGCAACTGATTTCAAACCACCAAATATTGCATAAGTACTTCCAAGGACTCCAATTGTTGCTACAACAAACCATAAGGAAAGATTTAAATCAAACATACCAATTAAGGCTAAAGAACCAGTGTATAAGACAACAGGTAATAGAACAGTGACATAGCCAAATAAAAATAATCCAGATACCATTGATCGCGTTGTCTTATCAAAACGTTTTTCCAGAAAAGCTGGCGTTGTTGTAAAACCACTTGCAAGATATCGTGGTAAAAATACTAAAGCAGTAGCAATCATTGCAAAAGCCGCTAATGCTTCCCATGCAAGACCTACCAGTGCCTTATCCCCAAAGACTGAACCATTCAAGCCCACTAATTGCTCAGTAGAAAGATTTGTTAATAGTAACGAGCCAGCTACCATTGGCCAAGCAAGCGCACGTCCACCTGTAAAGTATTCTTCCGTTATGTTATCAGATTTCTTCATTCTAATAACAATACGATATGTAAAGAAAGCCACTGCGCCAGTTGCAATAATAAAAGTAATAATAGAAATAGTATTCATCTTCTAGCCCTTTGCTTTTTGTTTAAGATGAGATACGAGAACGACGATTTATTCAAATTTAAGTTTAGAAAGTTGGCTCAAATTATTTTCATTATCAAAAGGAATTAACATAATTGAAAATTTATATTTTCCAGGGAAAATTGTATAATTATTGTGAGGACGAGCTCCCCAACTATTATCACCACCTACACCCATTTGTTTATAATCAATTAACCAATCTAAATGGTCTTTCCGCTTAATATCTAACTTACCATGACGTTGACTACCAGGAACATAGTCTAGATCTTCATAAGGATATTGATGTACACTACCATCAAAAGTAGGAAATCCCTTGGCCATTAATCCATAAGACCCATTTGTGACAGCCATCCAAAAAATGTCCGTTTTATTTCCCGTTTCTTGAGGTCTAACATAGGGGAATGATTGTTCCCATACACTTCCAGAATAATGACCAATAGCAGCAGAAGTTTTACGATCCCAATAAGATTCATGAGGGCCTCTACCAAACCATGATACTTGATCAAATTCACCCGACATCGAAAGTTTTAAACCAAATCGTGGAATTTCACTGATTGTTGAATCTTTGACCTCTAAAATTTGATTGATTCTTATAGCTCCATTACCATAAACAAAATATTGCGCAGTAAGCATAGAACTACTTAATGAATCGGTACTAATAATCATAATTTCAGCAGTATTATTTTTTAATTTACTTTCAACAGATATTGTTGAAAATCTCTCACTAGCTTCTTTCCATATTTTTGCTCTAGCTGGCATTCCATTACCAAGGTCGTTATCATTTGGTGCGCGCCAAAAGTTTGGCTTTATAGGCCTACTTAGGAGTGGCGATCCATTTCTTACATAATCACTTAACTGCCCCGTTTCATGATTAAAGATAACTTTAAATCCTTTTCCGTATACCTCCGTGTTAAGTTCATTTTTGAAAAGATTAATCGAAGTAAAATTCGAAGGAGTTTGAGGTTTTGGTTCTTTATATATTGGCAATTCAAATTGATCCCAAGCCACTAAATAATTTTTTGGAATCAATGGTTTTTTATATTTGGTTTTAGCTTGTACTGTTAAAAAATAGCGGACACCTTGTTTTGGCCTTACGCTCGACAAGTTGAATGTAAGCGTTCTTGTCTCTCCAGCTTCAAGATCTAATGTTCCTAATTTTCCAGATGCAACAATCTTATTATCGCCTTCTATATACCATGAAAAAGTGTAATCACTTAGATTGATAAAATCAAAGTCGTTGGTAACTTTAACACGCCCTCTTTTCAAATTATCTGATTTAAATCTTATAGGCTGATATACTTTTTTAACTTCTTTAATATGAGGATTTAAGCTGCGATCAGCAGCAATTAATCCATTAGCACAAAAGTTAGAATCATTTTCAGTAAATTCATCTCCAAAATCACCACCGTATGCCCAATATTCAACACCATTTGAATCTTGCTTAGCTATTACTTGATCTACCCAATCCCAAATAAACCCTCCTTGCAATGACTTATATTTTTCAAATGTTTCCCAATAATCAACCAAATTCCCTACACTATTTCCCATGGCATGTGCATACTCACATAAAATCAAAGGGCGATCAGAATTTGATTCTGCATATGCAGAAATCTCTTCTATTGTATCATACATTGGAAAAACTACATCCGTGTGTGATTCAAGTTTTGCAGGTTCATAGACTACTGGCCGTGAAGGGTCTTTCACTTTTATCATTCGGTACAATTTTTTAAAATTTTGACCATCACCCGCCTCGTTACCCATTGACCACATTATGATTGAAGGTTGATTTTTATCACGTTCAAACATTCGATTACCACGGTCTAACCATTGAGCAGTCCATAATGTATCATTTGTAATTTGTTCAAAACTGTTTTCATGAAATCGCATTCCATGAGCTTCAATATTTGCCTCATCAATAACATAAAGGCCATATTTATTACAAAGTTCATACCAACGTTCTTGATTAGGATAATGAGAATTTCTAACAGCATTTATATTATGCTGTTTCATTAGTTTAATATCCATCTTCATTGATTCTTCATTAATAACACGACCATTATAAGGATCCCACTCATGTCTATTAACTCCACGGAACATTATTGATTTGCCATTTATCAATAATTGGCCTTCTTTTATTTCAATCTTTCGAAACCCAACTTGTTGAGTTGTAACTTCAATTAATTCGCCAACATTATTCAATAATGAAAGTTCTAGCTGATAAAGGTTTGGTTCTTCAGCAGACCATTTTTTTACTCTTTTGATTATTGATTCAATTCTAACAGAACTAGTTGTATCAATAGATATTGTTTTCGTTGAATCAAAAAGAACTTTATTGCGTTTTACTGGGTCTACTAATCTTGCTTTAACTATAATTGTATCATTTGAAGCCGACTTATTCACAATGTCAACTTTAATCGAAAATAATCCAGTTTTATAAGTCGAATCCAAATCTGCATTTACAAAATAGTCTGTAATTCGCATTTTTGGACTAGCATATACTGCAACATCTCTTTCTAAACCACTTACTCGCCAAGTATCTTGCCCCTCAAGATATGATCCATCTGAAAACCTATAGACTTCAATAGAAACATTATTTATACCCACTTTTGTAAAAGCAGTAATATTAAAATCAGCAGGAGTTTTTGATCCCTGACTGTATCCCACAAATTCACCATTAATCCATAAGTAAAAAGCTGAACGGACGCTCCCAAGTTTTAAAAAAATTTCTTTTCCATTCCAATTATCAGGCACAGTGAATGAACGCCTATAAGAACCAACTGCATTATAATCATGAGGAACCAATGGCGGATTTACTGGGAATGGGTATTCTTCATCTAAATAGATTGGGAATGACCACCCCATTAGTTCCCAATTACCTGGAACCATTATTTCAGACCAATTTGAATCATTGAAATTAGATTTATAAAAATTTTTTGGTCTTTTTTCAACATTTTTTGCAAAATTAAACTTCCATTTACCATTTAATGATTGAAAATAAATTGACTGGACTGGATTATTTTCTTGTGCAAGTTTTAAAGATTCATAGGAAAAAAAATGAGCTCTAGGTGGCTCTTTATTGATTTCAAAAATAGTAGGATCTTCCCATTCAAGTTGAGTTTTTTGCTCGCATCCAATTTGTAAGAATATTAAGCAAAAGTATAATAATTTGTTTAATTGAAGTTTAATCATTAAAAAAAATTATTTAAAATAGATGATAAATTATAAACTAATTCATCTGCATTTTCACGATTAAAAACCATCGGTGGTTTAATTTTCAACACGTTATGATCGGGACCATCTGTGCTAATTAATATTCCGTGGTCTTTCATCGAGTTTTCAATTACTTTTGATTCACGAGTAGCTGGAGACAATATTTCTTTATTGTTAATTAATTCAATACCTATAAATAGCCCTTTACCTCTTATGTCTCCAATTAAAGAATGATTAAGAGCCCCTAATTGATTCATTAGATAGTTCCCAACTTCTAATGCCTTTTTCTGTAGAGCTTCATCCTCAATTACATTTAATACTGCGTTTCCAATGGCGCAAGAAACTGGATTACCACCAAATGAATTAAAATATTCCATACCATTATTAAATTTATCTGCAATCTCTTTTGTTGTTACAACAGCAGAGAGTGGGTGACCATTTCCCATAGATTTTCCCAAAGTAACTATATCTGGAACAACATCACATGTCTCAAATCCCCAATAATTTGAGCCCATTCTTCCAAAACCAATTTGAACTTCATCTGCTATATTTAAACCTCCTGCGTCATTTATTAATTTAAATGATTTTTTAAGAAATCCTTTTGGTAAAACTATTTGACCACCACAACCCATTAAGGATTCAACAATAAATACTGATACCTTATTTTTATTATATTGGATATTATCAATAGCATTACTTACTTCACCAACATAATCATCTACTGTTTTATCGCCTCTATACTTACCTCTGAATTTGTCAGGTCTAGGAATAGTATGAATAAAATCTGGCGCACTAGCTCCTCCAGGCCCCTCATGTTTATATGAACTTATCTCAACCAATGAAGATAGGTTCCCGTGATAACCAGCGCCCAAAACTATTGTTTCTTTTGAATTTGTAATAGTCCTAGCAATTCGAAGAGCTAAATCATTTGCCTCACTTCCAGAGTTTGTAAAAAAACATACATCTAAACCTTCTGGTAATTTATCTGTTAATGCTTTTGCATATTGAACAATTGTTTCATCCAGATATCTAGTGTTTGTATTTAGATTTTTAAATTGTTTTTCTGCCGCATCAGCAATCTTTGGATGAGAATGTCCAACATGCTGAATATTGTTTACCGCATCGAGATAACGTTTCCCATTAGAATCATATAAATATTGGCCATCGCCCTTAACTATATGGAGCGGTTCATCATACGACATACTTAATGACGGGCCCAAATGGGCTTTACGAAGTTTATATATGTCATCACGATTGAGCATAATCTACCATTTTCTTTGAAAATATTTCTAAATCTTCGTCTCTCATTTTCCTTAGAAAATTCCACGCCTGATGTTGTGAAACTAATAAATATTTGTTTGAAGGAAATAGTTTAGTACGCCATGCCGCCATGGTAACTGAAATGCAAAGTCTGATACAAGATATATAAATAGCAGATTCTAATTCAATATTTTTTAAAGGGAATTTAGAATGATAGCCTTTAAGGACATTAACCATAGGTCTATATGGTTCACTTTTACCTAAAGCAACGTAAGCCATACATACAGCTGGCTCGGCTACTTGATATGAATAAACCATATCTCCAAAGTCAATAATCCCATTAAGATTACCCTTTCTATCTTCAAGTATATTCTGGTCATTTGCATCATTATGGATAAACATCTTTCTTAATTTCAAATCATTAATTTCAACATTTGATTTATAAGCATTTAAAAAATAAATGATAGTATCTTTATCATTTTCATTTTTAATAAAACTAAGCCTTGATTTAATTGAATTAATTGTTCGAACATCCCAATGAAAATTAGTTTTTTTAAATTTTTGGTTAACCTTTGTTAAAGAAATATCTAGCCTTCCAAGAAATTCACCCAGCTTAAAATAAGAACCCTCATTTAAAATGATATTTTTTAAAAATTCCCCTTCAATAAATTTTATTAATCTAACAAAAAAAATAATCCCGTCTTTTTTAATAGATTTAATATCATCTATCAGCTTTGGCACTCTTAAATCTGAATCGTTGGATTGAATTAACAATGTTGCATGATTTTGTAATTTTAAATAATCCAAACTTTCAGCAGGGTTTGATATTTTTAAAATATATTTCTTACCTAAAGAATCATTAATAAGAAAATTTTGATCTCTATCGCTAAACAATAACTTTGAGTTAGCTTTAATTTTATAATGAGAGAATAAAATATCTTTTACCTCTTTATTAGAAAAATGAGGTGGTGGAGTATCAAACACAGTTAACATATTTTAATAATTAAGCCACTTTTAATTATCGATAAAGAATCAATTGTTAATTCTCGAACTAACAAAAAAAGTTTAATCTAAATACTTTGGAATAATGAAATAAAGAATCGTTCCAGTTAACAATGCTAGTAATCCTTTGAAAGAACCTAGATCATCACTTAAAATTTTAGATTCTTGCATCCAGGATAAAATTGCAAACATAATTCCAAAAGATGATAAATATAACCAAATAACTTTACGCATTTATTAAGCCATTATATCTTCTATATCATCTATTGTGCTAGGTATAGGAGGTCCTAATAAGCGATAACCATCTTCAATAATTACAATGTTATCCTCAATTCGAATCCCACCAAAATCTTTAAATGTTTTTAAAGCATCATAATTAATAAAGTCGTGATGTTTATTCTCAGTTTCCCATTGGTCAATTAAGCTTGGTATAAAATAAATACCAGGTTCAACGGTTAAAACAAATCCTACTTCTAGATTTTTTGCTAATCGAAGATATGCTAAACCGAATTGATCACTTCTCTCACTATTATTATCATAACCAACTAGGTCTTCACCAAGACCTTCCATATCATGTACGTCTAAACCTAACATATGACCAAGCCCATGAGGGAAAAATAAAGCATGAGCACCTGCCTCAACTGCATCACTACTATTACCTTTCATTATTCCTAAAGAAGATAAACCTTCAACAGCAATTTTAGCGGATTTAATATGTGCCTCTTTATAAGATTTACCAGGAGAACAATAAGTAAAAGCCGCTTGTTGCATCTTAAATACAATATTATAAATTTCTTTTTGTAGAGATGAAAATTTACCATTAACAGGAAAAGTGCGAGTAATATCACTTGCATAATGCAGTGATGATTCTGCTCCTGAATCATTTAAAGCTAATTTTCCAGAAGTCATTATGTTATCATAATTGTTACTATGAAGTATTTCACCATTAATAGTAAAAATAATAGGGTAAGCCAAACGTGAACCATTAGATAATGCATAACCTTCAATTTGCCCTACAACATACTGTTCTGAAATACCATCATGAGTTAATTTCATAGCAAGTTCATGCATTTTAGCAGTTATAGATAAAGCAGATTCAATTTCAGATATTTCTTCTTTGGATTTAATTGACCTTTGTTGAATCACATTTTGAATTAGATTTTTTGAAGAACCTTTATTTGTACCATTTAAGGTACTATTTAAAAATAATTTTTGATCAGCTCTGTAAGTAGGTAGAGTATGAATTATTCCATTAACTGTAGATAAATAATTTTTTAGCTCCGAGTTGGATTTGATCTTTGAGATACCTGATAATTCTATCATTAATTCAAGTGAAGTTCTTGAGCCTTCCCAAACAATATCTTGCACAGAAAGATTATCTCCAAAAAGTATCGATTCGCCTGATATAACGTCTATAATTAAGTTTAATTCTGGATAATCTAAACCGCAATAATATAAAAAATTACTATCTTGACGAAATCTTAATGTATTTGAAGGATAGTTCATTGGGACATGATTATTTCCTGGTAAGAGAATTATCCCATTTTCTAATCCTTCAGATAATTTTATTCTTCTATTTTGGTAAATATTTGGCTTAAACATGATACTAAATCTATACTTAGATAGTTATATTCTAAATATTATTTTTTTATTGTTTCACAGAGTGCGCGCAAATTAACCACATAATTTGTGTATATATGTGTATATTTTATTATTATAATTATTTATTTTTATTATTTACCGTCATAAGTTGATAAATCATTTATAAATATTATATGTACTATTAATAACTATTTTATTATTAAATCCAATTTAATTTAAACATGTTATAGATTATATATAGTGAGAACACAGTAAAAAAAATTAAAATCAATATTATTATTTTATTACCGGATATCTTTTTCATAATTTAAAATGTCCATGCAAAGTTAAGTTTAAAAGAATTTCTTGGTAACGATTTACTATTTTTCAATATTTCTTCTTCATATAAATGATTGAAGGCTGTACCAATTCCCATACCTAATGCTGCACCAAAAATCACATCGCTTAAATAATGTTTATTATCATTAATCCTGCTCAATCCTGTAATTGATGCAAGAAGATATGCTGGTACTCCAATATCTCCACCATATACATTCTGAATTATAGTTGCACCTAAAAAACTATTTGAAGTATGCCCTGATGGGAAAGAACGTTTATTTGACCCGTCTGGTCTATTCCTCATTGTTGAAAATTTTATACCATAAGTAATTATTCCATTTGCAACAAATGAACTCATAGCATATTTAATTTGCTCTTTTCTATAATTACCTGAGAATGAACTCCAAAGAATAAATTGATTTGTTAGTCCCCAATAATCTCCAAATTTTGCTAGTTTTGTTGGCATAATTCTTTTTGATTCATTTTTATTTTGTAGATAATAATCATAATTATATCCTAATCCTGATATTATTAATCCAGCTACTATAATATTTCTTGAATCTTTATAATTAATAATGTTTTCAAACCCTTCTATCATGTATTCAGAAGAGACTGATTGACTGTTAATTGTATTGTAAATATTTAACATAATGAATAATCTTAATAACATTTTAATGTATTTATTCATGTATAAAACTAATCATATTCTTATCTACTTTCACTTATGAGTTATATTCAATATTCGATAACTTTTAGATTAAATCTTTAATAATAAATTTCGATGGAACATCCCTTAAGAGATCTTATACGTAATAATAAGTTAATGTGCGAATTAGCTGAGGAATATGGAACTCCATGTTACGTTTATGATCAACCAAGACTAGTTAACAATCTTAGAAAACTTGATAGTGCTATATCAAAGCACTTTAATAAATATCATATTTGTTACGCAGTAAAATCAAATAGCAATCCTCATTTATTAAAAACTATGCTTTCAACACTTCCAAATTTAGGAGCTGACTGCTCTAGCCCTGGAGAAATATATATTGCTGAAAAAGCTGGTATAAGCACCAAAAATTGTATTTATACAGGTAATTATGAATCTATTGAAGACTTATCCATAGCGCTTGATAAAGAATGTTATCTTAATTTAGACGATCAAACATCTTTTGATCGACTTTCTAAAATAAAATTGCCTGAGCGAATTTCTTTTCGATTAAATCCAGGATTTGGAAAAGGAACATTTTCAGGAATAACTACCGCTGGTAGTAATGCAAAATTTGGTATTCCAGCTGATAAAATTATTTCTGCATATAGTAAAGCTAAACATTCTAATATTGCTCGTTTTGGACTCCAATGTATGGCAGGCTCTGGAAATCTTGAAGAAAGTCATTTTATTGAAGTCATGACAGCAATTCTTCATCATTCAAAAATAATTGAATCTAAACTTAATCTTAACTTTGAGTTTATAAGCATGGGTGGTGGTCTTGGGATTCCGTACAATGAAAATGAATTATCTTTAGACTATGATAATCTATTTAAAAGATTGTCTGATATTTTTTATGAAGCATATCCTAATAAAGATAAAGCTCCTGCCCTGTGGATCGAACCCGGGAAATCTGTAATTGGTGATACAGGTTTTATTTTATCTACTGTTACAGGTATAAAAAATAGTTATAAGAATTTTGTTGGGCTTGATGCAGGTATGGAAACTTTAATGCGGCCTGCCTTGTATGGTGCATTTCATCAAATTTTTAAAGTAGGAATACATGAAGAAAATGTTGGCACTTTTGATTTTACTGGACCTATTTGTGAAAATACTGATAGAATTGCATCTGATCGTGACTTCCCAAATGTGAATGAAGGAGATTTAATTGCTATTTTAGATGCTGGTGCATACGGCTATTCTATGTCACATAATTTTAATACTCGACCTCGTGCTTCTGAAATATTATTAAACGGAGAATCTCATCGATTGATTAGGCGAAGAGAAACGATAAAAGATATTTTTTCTGGCTGTGATGTTTAAAATTCTACTATTAAGTATCACTTGTGCATTAGTTAATGCTCAAGTTGAAAGACAAAGCATACATCAAACTGAATTAGAGTATAACAAAACCTTTTACCTTGAACCAACCTTTAGACCTGTTTTAGAAAAAGCTATTCCACTAAAGCCAAGAAATAAAGGACCATCAAAAACTGTATTTGGATACCATCCTTACTGGTCTGGAACAAAATGGCAAAATTATAATTTTGAGTTACTGACTACTATTGCATATTTTTCTGCAGAATCAAATTCAAAAGGTGAATTAATTAATCTTCATGGATGGCCTGCAACTGATCTAATTAATAAAGCACATAATAATGGAGTTGAAGTTGTCCTAACTGTAACATTGTTTAATAAGTTAAATTTAGAAGTATTATTAAGCAGTAGTCAAAATAGAGCTAGATTAATTCAAAATTTAACAGATCAAGTATTCGATGCTGGAGCTGATGGTGTTAATATTGACTTTGAAGCTTTTCCAGCATCTCAAAAATCTAATTTAGTTATTTTTACAAAAGATTTAAGAGAATCATTAAGAGCTAAAATTGCCAATGCACAGGTTACTTTAGCCACTCCTGCCGTTGACTGGAACAATGCTTGGGATTTTAATGAATTAGCAAATGCATCTGATGGATTATTTATAATGGGTTATGACTATTATTGGTCAGGCAGTTCTAATACTGGACCGATTGCCCCTTTAAAAGGTGGATCTTATAATATAACGAACACTATAAATACTTATTTACTTGCTACTGGGAATAATTCTGAAAAGATTATTTTAGGGAATCCTTATTATGGTTATCAATGGTCAGCAAATTCTGGAAATAAAGGCGCAAGCACAACAGCTAGTGGCTCATCAGTAAATTATACCTCCGCTGAAAGTAATGCAATATATCATGGAAAGCTTTGGGATAGTAGCTCAGAAACACCCTGGTATAGATATCAAGATAATGGATGGTTTCAAGCATGGTATGATGATAGTCTTTCACTATCAAATAAGTATGATCTGGCGCTTGAAAAAGATTTAGCTGGGATTGGTATTTGGGCTTTAGGATATGATGATGGAACAGATAAGTTATGGAAAGCACTAAAAGAAAAAGTTGGTGGTTTGTCTGAACCCAGCACCCCGATTGGTTTTAATATTACAAATTTAGGTAATGGCGTTATTTCTATTGATTTCCAAAAAAGTAAATCTGCACTATCGTACTCTCTTACTCAAATATTTGATAATTTAGACAAAACTGAAGATTATGGTTTATTTTATGAGTCGCCTATCCTTCTTCAAAACTTATCTTTAGACAGTACTTATTTTTTTAAGTTAAAAGCTAATAATGAACTGGGTTCAAGTAACTATACTGAGGTTCTGGGCACAATCCCTTCTATGAATACCCCAAAAGTATTAGTTGTGAATGGCTTTGATAGAATCAATGGAACAAAAAATTCATTCGATTATATTAAACAGCACGGTCAAGCAATAGGAAACATGGGTTATACATTTGATGCAACCTCAAATGAAGCAGTTATTAATGGAACCCTTAAATTAAATGATTATTTAGTTGTCGACTGGATACTAGGTGAAGAGGGACCTTCTTCTTCTTCTTTTGATGTTGAGGAACAAATCAAAGTTACATCATTTTTAAAAAACGGAGGACGTCTATTTGTTTCAGGTTCTGAAATAGGTTATGATCTTGTAGAAAAAGGCAATCAATACGATAAAGACTTTTACTACAAGATATTAAAAGCTAATTACTTATCTGATGCGCCTGCAGGCAAACAAGGTGTCTATGATATTACTGGAGTATCTGGGACAATTTTTGATAATATTTTCTTTTCATTTGATAATGGAACTATGGGAACATATGATGTCGATTGGCCTGATGGAATCAAACCGGCGCTAAATGCTGAATCTATTTTGCGTTTCAATGGAGTTGATTACAATACAAAAGGTGGTGCAGGTGTTGCATATAGAGGTCGTTTTTTAGATAGCCCTAATCCAGGTGCGCTTATTTATTTAACGATTGGCTTTGAGACTATTTTCCCTGAAGAAAAACGATTTGAAATTATGAATCGAATTGTAGAATATCTTGAAGGTCCAATCGCATCTACCAATAATGATTCCATTTCAATACCAGCTAAAATAAAAATTATTTCACTTTACCCAAATCCTTCAAATCGATCTATCTCAATTGAGTTTAGCGTAGAACAATTTTCGCCTATTGCTTATTTATCAATAACGGATTTAAGAGGAAGAAATATATTAAAGATGTCAGTTCAGCCTCTGGCAACAAGAACACAAAAGTTTACTTGGAATGGCTTAGTACAGAATGGACAAGAAGCGCCATCAGGAGTATATATTGCAAGACTTTCTCAAGGTATGGAAGTTGTTTCAAAAAAGTTTACTCTATTAAAATAATGAAATCTATTAGACTAATATTCCTTATTATTATTTTGGGGTGTAGCCAAAATTTACCTGTTCAAACTGATATATTAAATTCACAAAAAAATGATAGCAAACGCATTCAAAGCGGCTTAGATGTATTGCTATCTGAAAAAATGGAATTGATTAAGGGAAAATCAATAGGCTTAGTCACAAATAATTCCGGCTTAGATAATAAAGGAATTCCAAATTATAAGCGATTAATGAAAAGAAAAAACGTTGATCTTAAAATTATTTTTTCACCAGAGCATGGTCTTTTTGGAGAAGCTGCTGATGGTGAAAAAGTAAGTTATGGTCAAGTTGAATCTTTTCCTGAGATAATAAGTCTTTATGGAGATAATCGTAAACCAACTATTGAGCAACTATCAAAATTAGATTTAATTATTTACGATATTCAAGATATAGGCGCTCGGTTTTACACTTATATCTCAACTTTAGGATTAGTCATGGAAGCTGCAGCTGAAGCAAATATAAAAGTTATTGTGCTTGATCGTCCTAATCCAATTAACGGTATAAAAATTGAAGGACCAATTTTAGAAATGAAACATCAATCTTTTGTTGGTTATTATCCTATACCAATAAGATATGGTTTAACTATTGGTGAATTAGCGAAAATGATAAATGGAGAAAACTGGATAGATAAAACCCCTGATCTTGAAGTTGTTCCTTTAAAAAATTGGAAAAGGTCATTATGGCTAGACGAGACAAATATTAATTGGGTGAAACCTTCTCCAAATATTCCAAATCTAGACATTGCCACCATCTATCCTGGCATGTGTTTATTAGAAGCTACAAATATGAATGAAGGTCGAGGGACTAATAAACCCTTTAAACGTTTTGGTGCTCCGTGGGTAAATAAAAAGATATTGAATGAGAGTTTAAATGCTTTAAATCTTCCTGGCGTCTCTTTTATACCAGTATCATATATTCCTTCAGATATACCAGGAATTGCCATTAACCCAAAATATAAAAATAAAGTATGTAATGGAGTTGAGATTATCATCAATGATAGGAATAACTACAATAGTGTTTATACAGGTTTTAAAGTTTTAATGACATTAAAGAAGCTATATCCAAATGATTTTGAGATTAACTCAAAAAGAATGAAAAAACTTTGGGGTAAAGATAATATTGAAGAATTAAAAGATTGGGATATCCAATCAGATCATTTCAGTAAACTCTCAAAAAAATATCATCTTTATGAATAATTATAAATATATATTTATAATTATATTTTTTGTTAGTTGCTCTCAATCACCAATACTTTACAGCAGTATTGGTAAATTTAACTTAAAGAAAAAAATATTAATAATAATTGACGAATCTAAAATAAACACAAACATTGGTATAAAAGCTATTTCACTAAATTCAGGGGAGACTTTGTTTGAATTAAATAGTAATTCATTATTTAACCCTGCAAGTAATAATAAATTATACACAGGACTATCTGCACTATCTCTATTAGATTCAAATTATACTTTTAATACAAATGTTTATTATGAAAATAATAAACTTTACTTGCAAGGTGGTGGAGACCCTGACCTAAGTTTGAGTTCATTGGATTCTTTAGCTACAATTATTTCAAAAATGGATTTAAAAATCGAACAGTTAATTCTAGATGATACACGCATGGATTCTACTACATATGGTCAAGGATGGATGTGGGATGAAGGAGCATGGTGGTACTCTGCTCAAATCAGTGCATTATCTGTTAATGATAATTGTGTTGATTTCATAGTAACGCCAGGATTATTGGGTGAGCCCGCTAAAATAAAGACAATTCCACAATCAAATTATTTTAAAATAATAAATAACTCAATAACCACTAATGACACTGCAAATTTTATAAAATTTGAAGTAAATAGAGATTGGAGAAATAATACAAATTCTTTTACTGTAACTGGAAATATTTTAAATATTACTGATAAAGATACATTATATAGAAATATACATGACCCAACTCAATTTACAGGTCAATTATTTCAGCAAATGCTTCTTAAAAAAGGTAAAAAAATTAATTATATAAAAAAAGGTGCAGTGTCTGAGAAAGCTAAACTAATTACCTTTCACAAATCAAATCCATTACTACCAATAATAGAAAATTTAATGGTTAAGAGTGATAATTTAACTGCTGAACTTTTAATTAAAACCATTGGATTTGAAGCAAATAAAAATCAAGGGAATTGGGAGAATGGTTTAAAAGAGGTCAGAACATTTATTCATGATTCAATAGGAATAGATACAACAACTTTTTCTATCCAGGATGGTTCAGGAGTATCAAGATATAATTATGCCAGCCCAAGTCATTTTATAGAATTATTAAAATGGGCATATAATAATGAAGCCATTCGAGATGACTTTATTAATACGTTACCTAATAGTATGCCTGATGGAGTTTTAAATAAACGAGATCTCCCTAACAAAGTGTATGCTAAAACAGGTTCCTTATCAGGTGTTTCAACATTATCAGGCTATATATTCACTAATAGTGGAGAAATAGTTGCTTTTTCTATCCTTATGAATGGATTCAAAGGTCATTCACTACCTTATAAAAATTTACAAGATAAAATTGTATCAGCATTGAGTTCAATATAATGACTCATAAAGTAAATTATATATTTCTTATTATTATATTAACAATTGGATGCTCAAAACCATTAAAACTTGATCCTTATATAATTATACTTGGAATAGCTCAAGATGGTGGAGCTCCTCATGCTGGATGTAATAAGGTTTGTTGCGCTAATCGATGGAATGATCCTTCACAGAAATTATTGGTTTCGTCATTAGGGATTGTTGATCCAGAAACAAATGAGACATGGATGATTGATGCAACACCTGACTTTCCTAAACAATTTGAGATATTAACAAAAAATAGTTTAAATACTTTTAAGGGAATCTTATTAACACATGCACATATAGGCCACTATACAGGATTAATTCATTTAGGCAGAGAAGTAATGGGAACAAAATTAGTTCAGGTTTATTCAATGCCAAAAATGAAGAATTATTTAGAATCCAATGGCCCCTGGAATCAGTTAGTAACTCTTAAAAATATAGAACTAAAGATTCTGAGTGATGGAAACCAAATCAATTTAAATGATAGAATAAAAATAACACCTTTTCTGGTACCTCATCGTGATGAATTTTCAGAAACTGTTGGCTATAAAATTGAAGGACCAAAAAAATCAATAATATTTATACCTGATATAGATAAATGGTCTAAATGGGAGAAAGATATTGTAAAAATTGTAGATGAAAATGATTATGCTCTTTTAGACGGATCTTTCTTTCAAAATGGAGAAATTCCCGGAAGAGATATGTCTGAGATACCTCATCCTTTTATAATTGAATCATTAAAAAAGTTAGAATCATCAAATAAAAAATCTAAAGTATATTTTATTCATTTAAATCATACTAACCCAGCTTTAATTAAAGATTCTAACGCTCAACAACAAATAATTAATGCTGGATTTAATATTGCAGAACCAAAACAAATAATTGCTTTCTAGGTAATTTTTGTTCAAAACTTTATTTTATATATTTTTACTAACATCTTTGATGTTGATTGCTTGCAAGGAAGAAAATAATATGAATAATCTAGGGCTTATTCCTTTACCTTCTAAAATTAAAATAGTTTCTGGTAAAACATTAATAGATAATAAATGGTCAATTAAGCATAATAATCTTCACACAGACCTTGATGATTTAAAAAAATTATTAACTCAAAATCTTAATAATCATAAAATCACATTGAATAAAAATTCTAAAAAAAATATTTCATTAATAATTAGAACTAATGATGGTTTTAAAGATGAAGATTACATGATTAATATTCATAAAGATGAAATTTTAATTATTGCGAGCTCTCCAAGCGGTATCTTTTATGGAATAGAAACATTCAACCAACTCTTAGATTCTTCTGAAAGGTCAAAGAATGGCCTTTTACTATCAAATATGAATATTGTAGATCAACCACGGTTCAAATGGCGTGGTATGCATTTAGATGTTGGTCGACATTTTTTTGACATTTCATTTATTAAAAAATATATCGACTATATTGCAATGCATAAAATGAATATTTTTCATTGGCATCTAACTGAAGACCAAGGTTGGCGAATTGAAATTGATGCTTATCCAAAATTAACTGAAATAGGTGCTTATAGAGATGAAACTCTTATAGGTAGTTATTATGATAAACCACACAAATTTGATGGTATAAAGTATGGTGGATTTTATTCTAAAAAAGACATTAGAGAAGTGATTGAATATGCGAGTAAAAGATATGTTACTGTTGTTCCTGAGATCGAAATGCCAGGTCATAGTTTAGCTGCTCTTGCTGCTTACCCTGAATTGTCTTGTACAAATCAAATGCATACTGTTGCTAATATTTGGGGTGTTCACAAAGAAGTTTTTTGTGCAGGAAAAGAATCTACTTTTAATTTTTTAGAAACTGTACTGACAGAGGTTGCTGATATGTTTCCAGGACCTTTTATACATATTGGAGGTGATGAATCTCCTAAAGATAGATGGGAAAAACATGATTTAGACCAAAAACGTATTATTGACGAAAATTTAAAAGATGAGCATGAACTTCAATCTTACTTTATAAAACGTATTGAGAATATATTATCAAATCTAAATAAAAGGCTTATAGGATGGGATGAAATTTTAGAAGGTGGTTTGGCACCGGGCGCAATTGTACAATCATGGAGAGGCATGGATGGAGGTATAGTTGCAGCAAATGCGAACCATGAAGTGATTATGTCTCCAACTTCACATGCATATTTTGATTATTATCAATCTGAAGATAAGGACAAAGAGCCTTTAGCTATAGGAGGGTTTTTATCTTTAGAGAAAGTATATCAGTTTGAACCTATTCCTGAGAATATTGAACCAGAGAAAATTAAGTTTATTTTAGGCGGTCAAGGGAATGTCTGGACTGAATATATTAACACACCTGAAAAAGTTGAGTACATGGCTATTCCGAGGATGAGCGCTATGGCTGAAGTACTATGGTCTAAGAAAAGTGATAGAAATTTTTTAAGTTTTAAAAAAAGAATGGAATGGCAATATAAAAGATTAGATGCAATGAAAGTTAATTATAGAAAAGACAGTTAAAATCTAATTAGATTTCCAAACTATTTTTTTATTTATTACTATTTCTGTTAGTAAAGTAAATAAAATATTAACGAGGACAGATATTCCAATAAACCAAGTCCATACAACATTTATATTCTTTAAATAAAATACAATCAGAAGACTTGATATTAAACCTACTATTAAACTTATAGAATTAAATTTGATATTAAACTTGCTTAGTAGAAACAATCCTAATAGTCCACCATATGTAAAAGAAGCTATTTGTAATCCAATAATAACCACTGAAGAATCTCCTTCATCAAACAGTAAAGCTATTAGAATAAGTAATATTCCCCATATAAGGCTAATTAACCTTGATTTTTTTAAAGAAGATTTTCCACTTAGCCAATCTGTAACCGTTGAAGAGGCCAACGAATTTATTGATGAACTTAGTGTCGACATGGCTGCGGAAAGTACGGCTGCTAGAAGGAGCCCTTTTAGTCCTATGGGAATATAATTAATAATAAAAGTTGTGAATTCTCTATCTTTTTGAATTGTTATTCCATCCATCACTAAGTAAATAAGTGAGCCTGCAAATAAAAAAATCGCAAATTGAATGAAAACAAATATTCCACTACCAATCATTGCTTTTTTTGCTGAAACTAGATTTTTTGTTCCAAGTAACCTTTGTACCATCATATAATCAACACCATGTGAAGAAAATGATAGTAATGCTCCACCTAGTATTGCACTTATAAAATAGTATGGATCATCTAAGGCATTACCATAAAAATTTATAGTAGCAAATTTCCCATTACTTTTAAGATCAAATAAAATATTCTGCAATGGTAAATCAAGATAATTAAAAGCAACAATTATTGAAATAATACCACCAAACAAATAAAGTATAAATTGAATAGTATCAACCCAAACTATAGTTTTAATTCCTCCAACTAATGTATATACTAAAGTTATAGAGCCGATAATTAAGACAGATAATGGTAGTGACCAGCCTGTAATTACTTGAACAACAACTGAGGTTGCTAAAAAACGTACCCCGTCAGCTAAAACTCGAGTAATTAAAAATATTCCAGATGCAATTTTCTGAATATTTTTCCCAAAATTATTACCAATTACTTCATAAATAGACGTTATACCTGAATTAAAATACTGGGGTAATAAAATAAGGCTTACTAAAATTCGACCAATGATATATCCTAATGCTAATTGAAGAAAAAACCAATTATCTCTATAAGCTAAACCCGGTACACTAATAAAAGTTAAAACTGATGTTTCTGTAGCAACAATTGAGAACATTGCAACAAGCCAAGGTATATTTCTTCCTCCTAAAAAATAGTCTTCTGATGAATTATTTAATCTTCCTTGTAAAATTCCATATATTGAAAATCCTGAAAGAAAAACGATAATTATTGCAAGGTCAATCCAATGCATATTTATTTAGTAAGCGGATGAAAAGAATAGAACAAAACACCATCAAAAAGTGGCCCATCTTGACGAAAATAATATTCCATAAAATCCATATTAACTGTTTTTCCATATTCTGATGAAGCATGGATAATATTTTTATTATTTATTAGCATACCTTCATGTGCAACTATTAACCCTGTATCAAAATATGATTCTTTTACAAACGCGACTCCTGAAATCACAGGTAATTTTTCAAAAATTTCTGAAGTTATATTATCACTTGGTATATAATTAATATATATTGATTTTTTCCAATCTAAATCTAAAAACTCTTTTCCATTTACTTTTTGGTTTAACATAATATTAACACTTTTTAATTCATCAGGTAAAACTAAATTATTAGTAATGTTTTTAGTCGAAGGGTTATCTTCAATCCGATCTGAAGTATAGTGCCATCTGCTGCTATAAGTTGGGAATGATTCACCTATAGTATTTGGTTTATAATGAATTTGAATTAATTTTGATTTAGCATCGCTCCAACTTTGACTTTGGACACTAGCAAGGCTTGTTAAAATATGAACAGTGCAATCAGAAACATCTAACCTAAAAATTGGATCAGTGTCTCTTCCTTGCTCTTCACCAAGACAAAATAATTCATAAGGTTTACCAACTTGCCATAAAGAAAATGCCAATAAACGATTATGAAAATCTGGATACTTTTCGTGAAATTTTGGTAAGATTTTAGTTATTTCATCTTCCGATAAAGTCCAAGGTTTAGGAAGCGTATCTATCCATTTTGTTTTTGTACAAGAATTTGTGAAAAATAAAAAATAAAATATAAATTTTAGGAACAGACTACTTTTTAAACCTAATCCCATTTTTTACGCCATAATAAATTTGGATTAACCTTTGTTAAACCTAAAGCTTCATAGACATCTGAATGAATTTTTTGTCTATAATTATAATAGTTTGGATCTTTATATGACCTATTAGGGTGAACCGCATTCGTTAATAAAATAACAAATAATTGATGTACTGGGTCTATCCACAAAGATGTACCTGTAAAACCTGTGTGTCCAAAACTTCTATCAGAAATATAGACTCCACCTGATGCTTTTCCTTGTGGTGTATCCCAACCCAGCGCACGTGAACTTCCTTCTAATAAATTAGCTCGACTGGTAAATAAATTTACAGTTTCACTATTAAATATTCGCTTCCAACCATATATACCATTATTTAACATCATTTGTGAGAATGTCGCTAGGTCTCTTGCAGTAGAAAATAGTCCTGCATGTCCAGCAACACCACCTAAGCTATGTGCATTCTCATCATGAACAAAACCTCGAATAGTATTATTATCAACTATACTATACTCTGTTGGGACAATCCTTTTTATTCTACTTTTAGGAGGATTAAAGTATGTAGAGTTCATTCCTAATGGGTCAAATATGAGTGAATCTATAAATATATCAAGTGAAGTTTCTGAAATAGCCTCAACAACTTTACCAAGTGTAATAATCCCAATATCTGAATATATTGTATTTTTTTCTATCTCATATTCTGGTTCTGTATTCATCACAGAATCCAATATGGATTCTACTGGTTTATTCATCTTAAAGTATTCTTTAAAAGCAGGTAGACCTGCAGTGTGTGTTATAAGATGTCGAATTGTGGTATTTGATTTTTGTTTAAAATATTTTTTCTGTCGACCTTTAAACTCTGGTAAGTATTTTACAACTTTATCATCAAGAGATATCTTATTTTGATCCGCCAGTAACATTACTGAAGATGTAGTCGCAATAACTTTTGTTATTGATGCTAAATCATAAATATCGCCTCGAGTCACCTTTTCTTTTTTACCATAAGTATGATATCCAAAAGCTTCATGAATAAAAATTTTACCATCTTTACTAGCAAGCAACACTCCACCTGGAAATGCAGAGTCTTTCACAGCTAACGATAAAGATTTTTGTATATTAGCAATATCTACAGAAATTTCATCTGCACGTATACGCTTTAATTCTTTACCTGGTTTCCAATTTGAGCTTCTTTTAGGCCATTTTTTTCTAATGACTTTAATACCATCTCCTACTTTAGCCACACCAGGTATAGTTACTGGAAGAATTCCTGAAATATTTGAATTGCCAATTAAGGCATTCCCTACTGCTTTCTGAAGTAATTCACTGCCTTTATAGGCACATATATATACTGGCACATCTTTAAAATCTTGAATTAAATATGGGCTACCAAAACTAGTAACAACCATCCGGTTGCTTTTTTTTATTAAATTATTAATAAATATTGCTTCAACTTTTGGTAGAAAAATTTCATCTTTATGCTCCACAGGATTTGCGAATGCATTAAGTAAAACCAACCCATCTTTCGGAATTTGATCTAAAATATAATCTGCGACTACTGAACTATCAGATTTATCTATTTGAAATGATTTAACTTTCCTACCAGCGCTTTTTAATTGTTTTGTAAGGTTACTTTCAGAATGATTATTTGCCCCGTCATAAAGATCAACAATGTATAATACCTCATCCACCTCAGGTTGTAAAGGAAGTAAATTATTTTTATCTACTACTAGAGTGATTGATCTTTGAGCAATTTCAGCAGCTAACTTAAAGTTTTTTTGTCTACCAATCTGAGTATAGGTATCTTTCATAGATATCATACGATTATTATGAAGGCCTAATTTTTCTTTCATTTTTAATACTTTTAAAGCTGATGTATTTATTCTGTCTTCACTAATAATACCACTTAAGACAGCTTTCTCTACATAATCTATCGATCGTTTTAAATCCATATTTTGAATAATAATATCTGACCCTGCGTTAATAGTTGCAAATAAAGCATATTTATCAGAATAGTTTTTAACTATCCCACCCATGCGCATTGCATCAGTTATTACTATACCCTCAAACCCTAGTTTAGTTTTAAGTATATCTTGAATCCAAAATTCAGATAAAGTTGCTGGGTTTTCAGCATGCTCTTGAAAGTCTGGTGCATTTACGTGAGCTACCATAACAGCATCAACACCTGCATCAATAACTTTTTTAAAAGGTTTTAGCTCTACACTCCATAGTCTAGTCGAATCGCTTGGGATTTGAGCTAGGGATGAGTGAGAGTCAGTTTCTGTATCTCCATGACCAGGGAAATGTTTTGCTGTTGCAAGCATACCGTTATTTTGAAGACCCTTTATATATTCTATTGAATAACGATAAACTGAATCTGGATTTTCACCGAAAGAGCGTGTATTAATAATTGGATTTCTTGGGTTGTTATTAACATCTACAACCGGAGAAAGATTAAAATGTATTCCTACAGCTCTACTCTCCTCTGCTGAAATTCTTCCAGCATCATATGCATATGATGCATCCCCGGTAGCTGCAATAGCCATCATTGGAGGTAGTGTAACCGCGCCATCAAAACGTCTTCCCAAACCAGATTCAATATCTGCATCAACAAGTATCGGTACTTTTGAATTCTTTTGCATTTCGTTTAAAATGATTAAAGATGTACCCGCATCTCCGAACCAAATATGAAGGACTCCAATTCCATCGGAATTAATGTAGTTTTGTAAATCTATCCATTGTTGACTTTCAAAATTGAAAAAATTTAGATTGATGGACACAACCATCATTTGAGAAATCTTTTCTCTTAATGTTAGTTTATCTAATGTTTTTTCTGCCCAATTTTTATTGGAAGATAAATTAACAGGGGCTGCACATCCTGTTAAAAACATTGATAAAATGAGTAAATATTTACGTAAAACCATAGTATAAAAATTAACTGAACTTATCTAATAACTCTTTAACTTTTATTTCTAGTATTAATAAGTAGGTTTCAAGTTTGAAAGAGATATGAAATTAAAAGAATATAGGTTATCATTTTGAGAGTTCTAGCGATTGATGCAGGAGCCACGAAAGTTTCTGGTGCTCTTGTTGATAAGATTGGTAAAAATACATTTAAATTGAATGAACCAGCTATTGAAATTCAATATAAAGATCATCCAAAGTTCAATGCAAATTTCTCAACTGCTACTCTTGAAGATCAATACCATAAATTAAAAATAGAAAAACTAGAAATTCAGCAAGGTAATGCTTATATGGATTGCACTATCGAATTAATTAAACAATTCACCTCAAATACATCCTTAAAGATTGGAATTGCAACTGCCGGTATTAAAGATATGAATAATCGGGGTGTAATTATTATGGCAAATGGTCCTAGAATGCCTGAATATTTAAATTATATAGAATCTAAAATAACCCAATCTATTTATCCATTAGAAAGCGATGCAAATATGTGCATTTGGGGAGAAGAATATGAAGAAAATGGGTCACTTAGAAATATAAAAAATGCTTATTACTTGGGTGGTGGAACAGGTACTGCCGATGGTCTAAAATTAAAAAATAAATTGATCTCATTTGATCAAATTTCAAATTGGATCGCAAAAACTATTGAATTAAAAACAAGCAATGGAGAGTCATTGGAAGAGTATACCTCTATGTCAGGAATTAATAAGTTAATCAATAGATTAACTAGTCATGATATTGGAAAAATTATTGGCGAATTACTTTTTGAAAGAATTTCAACGATATATTCAGGATGGGATAATCAGTACCAAATAGATAGATCAATTATATCTACTCATCCATATTTGAATGTATTACTAGATCAAATAATCATTGGGCAAAAACTATCAACTTTCCTTCAAAGTAAAATAGGGCATGATATATACAATTCTATAATTTCTGAATTAAAAGATCAATGTTCAATAGCTAATCCTATAGTTAAAGCACACTTTATAAAGAATGAAAACTTTATGCCTAAACGAATATTACTTTCAGATTTAAGAGAAGCACCTATTATTGGTATGGGCGCTAAAGTTTGGATGGAAAATTGTTAACAGCTAATGAAATACCTAGAAAAGAACCTATAATTAGAATAGGCCTTGTATTACCAACAGATAACATAAAAACTCTTCAATTATCATTTTCAGATCCACAATGTTATGAAATTGAAACCACTGTTAAAATCCTCCCCTCATGCAAAAATATAAAAAAATTAAATATAGAGGTAACTGATAACAATATTATAATACCTCAACTTTCACTCAAGGATAAAAGTATAAAGATTATTCCATCAGTCCCTGATGAAAATCCATTTGTTAATATTAATGAAGTTCCTGCTGGACGAGGTTTCCATTGGGAGAAGAAAATCAATCTATCTTATTGGGGAACTATTGAGTTATCATGCTTTAATAATAATATTATGGTCATTAATCAATTGCCACTAGAAAACTATTTAAAATGTGTTGCCACATCAGAAATGAGCGCTATCTGTCCTGAAGAATTTTTAAAAGCTCAGTTTATAGTTGCAAGATCATGGCTTTTAGCAAACATTGAACGTAAACATGTTCATCTTGGCTTTGATATATGTA
>Ga0209403_10000672_pt1 | contig 48955 bp, 45 predicted proteins | sample ArcticOcean_MG_C_8_FD_187440 | JGI IMG/M metagenome (GOLD analysis project Ga0209403, IMG submission 187440) | Marine microbial communities from western Arctic Ocean - ArcticOcean_MG_CB11_86 (SPAdes) (version 2) | ecosystem: Environmental > Aquatic > Marine > Oceanic | place: Arctic Ocean... | reverse complement strand
AAGAATTCCTCGGCTAACGCGGCGATGACCGACCATTGTGCCGGGCTGGTATCCTGCGATTCATCGACCAGAATATGGTCGAGCCCACCATCGAGCTTGTAGAGTACCCAGGGCGCAATATCTGGCGCGCTGAGGAGATTGCGCGTTTGCATGATCTGATCTTCATAATCAAGCACGGCGCGGCCATTTTTCTCGCCCTGGAAATAATCCAGCATGCGCGCGCCGACACGAATCAAAGCCTCGCTATTGTGCAACACGGCAAGCGCCTTGCGGCGCTCCTGAAGCGCCAGCAGACGATCCTGCTCTTGGGCTAGGGTGTCAGCGACATCGGGTGCGGCCTCACAAACTTTTTTTGTCGCCAGTTTTACCAGCGGATCACCATCTTTCTTCAGAAACGCCCGGCAATAGGCCTCAAGTTTATCCGCTCGAACGGTATCGTCACCTGCCAACCAGTCGGCGATCAGGGCCGCGCGCGCCACATCCGTTTTGGAACCTTCCTCAAGTGCGGCCACAGCAGCAACAAGCGAATCCCGCGCGAAAGCGCCCTCGGCAGCGGCGGCATCACACAATGCCTGGCCACTCTCGCCCTCGCGCACGCCAACCATAGCGGCGACGGCGGCCGCCATTTTTTCCTCCGTGTAATCGCCCAACTTGGCCCGAGAATTGGTGAAATCCGCCATTAAGGTGGAAAAACTATCCTCGCCGATTTGCGCCGTGATGGCGGCAAAGGCAGCGGCTAGTTGCTCGTCCGCGCCAGTGGCGCCGCCATGCTGGGAATGACGCAACAGGCGATTTTGCGCTTCGTTCAACAATTCAGATTTCGTCCGGTCGTCGGCAACAGAAAAATGAGGCGCGATGCCGGCCTCCAATGGAAAGCGCCTGAGAAGAGATTGGCAAAAAGCGTGGATGGTGAGGATTTTCATCCGCCCGGGCGTCTCCAACACATGGGCAAACAACAGGCGGGCGCGGGCCAGCTCATCCGCCGTCGCCTCGCGCTGCAACAACTCATGAAGCGACGTCTGCAAACTTTCTTGTTCATTTGTCGCCCACCGACCAAGCACATGGGTGATGCGAATCGCCATTTCCGCCGCCGCCGCGCGAGTGAAGGTCAGGCAAAGAATGCGCCCGGGATCAGTGCCGCTCAGCAATATGCGCAACACCCGGTCAATTAACACCTTGGTCTTACCGGTGCCCGCCGAGGCGCTGACCCAGGCCGATGCGGCGGGATCTGCCGCCCTTTGTTGCGCCTCAGTCATGCGCCACCACCATCACTGCCGTCACCATCACCAGACGACCATTCCTGCGCCCGCTCCAGATGCGCATAATCATTCCAGGTCGGCTGCGTCTGTGGCCGGGGCAGTGCGAGATAAGGTGTATCAGGGTCATCAAATTTGGCGATCAGCTCAAGCAGGCCCTGCTTTGCCGTTGCCGCCACTTCCGCCACATCGGCTTTCAGCGGTTTCAACTCACCCGCCGGATCACCGCCGGTGAGGCGCCAATGGGCAAGCCGCTCGACCGCTTCCGGCGCCACGCCATCAAAGCCACCGGCCTCGGCAATCACCGCCTCGAGCGGCAATTGCGGGCGGCGGCCAGCAAGCACATGCTTCTCCGCCGGGACAGAGCCTGTTTTATAATCGACAATTACCAGGCCGCCATCCCGCAGACGGTCGATGCGATCGGCCTTGGCGCTGAGGATAAATTCACCCGCAGGTCCGGCGAGGCTTAGCTTGCCACTAACCTCCGTCGCCAGCGGCTGGGCGCTCTCACGCCAACTTCTCTCATTGTCGATAAACCAGGCGGCAATGCGCTCAAAGCGCGGCCACCAAAATGCCATCACGCCGGGCACGCGTTCATAGGGCTGGAAACCGGCGTGGCCAAGTGCCAATAGGCGGGGCAGCGCATCCTCTGTCAGGTCAGCGGAACCTTCGGCAATGAAACGATCGAGGATGTCATGAATGATATTGCCCTTATCGGCAGCGCCGGGATCATCATCGATCTTCTCCAGCGCTCTCAGGCGAAGAATATGGCGGGCATAGATCGCATATGGATCGCTCTGCCATGTTTCGATCTGGGTCACGGAAAGTTGGCGCGGGCGGGCCGCAAGCGGTGGCCGCGGTGCCGGCGGCCCGGGCGGTGGCAACGCACCCATCTGCACATCGAGCAATTCCTGCCAGCGTAGCCAGGTATGTGATTCCTGCTCCAGCGCTTCAACGCCTGAGCCCTGGGAAAGCATTGTCTGCAAACGCGACAGCCAGCGCGACGGCACCGTCAGCTCCCCTTCTACCCGCCGGGCGCGGGTCAGCATCACTTCGGGCGCTGCGCAGCATTGCGCAAAATCATGCGCCGAAAGGCCAATTCGCCGTTCATGCGACGGCAAGCCGAATTCGGCCCGCATGGCCTGGCTCATCCACGGATCGGCGCCAGGCTCGGGCGGCCAGCTGCCCTCATTGAGACCGGCCAGAATCATCACATCGGCATGTTGCAGACGCGCTTCCAACGGCCCCCAAATAAACAGTCGCGGATGGCTGCCAAAATGAGGCCGCACCACGCGCCCCTCCAACAAGGCATCCAGCAGGGGCGCATAGTCGCGCCCGCGAAGATCCGGCGCATCGGCGGCATTTTCGGACAATTCAGCGATGAAACCAGCCGCCGCCTCGCCGGCTTCGCCGCCCCAGAGGCGGGTGGCTCCGGCTTCCGTGTCACTCGTGGCAAGCCACTCGGCAAAGGCGATATGGGCGCGCAATAGCTCGGTGAGGTCCGTCTTGGAATCAACCAATGCCATGAACGGCGCCGCTTGCGCCTCAAACATCTCAAGCCATGCCGCCAGCTCAGGCTTGTTGACCGCCTCAAGCGCGCGGCGCAAACCATTAAATCCCGGGGCCGGGCGCGGGCCACGTAAAATAGCTCGCTCCACCGCCCGCACGGTAGCGCGAAGTTTCTCCGGCGCCACACCGCCTGCCGCCAGCGGGTGTTTAAGGGCGGCGAGAAAGGCAATCGGCGCCGCCCGCTCGGCAATCAACCCGGCCGAGAGGCGGAGAAACACGCCAGGAGCGGTTTTGCCGAGCGCAGCACCAGCGGAATCGTCAATTTCGATATTCCAGCGCCTCAGCTCAGCGGCGACACGGCGCGCCAATCCCCGGTCCGTAGTCACCAACGCCGCAGTTACACCGCCCTCCGCCAAAGCCGCGCGCAGGCGCAGGGCGATGACGCCGGCCTCAACACCTGAATGGGCGCATTCGCATAAGCTAAAATTTATCAGCGCCGCGGGGTCCAGCGGCGGCAAATCACGCCACTGCCCAACAGTTTCTGCCGGGCGCAGAGCCTCGGCAATCATTTTTGCCCGGGCGGCGGAGCCAGCGGGTGTATGGCGCGCCGGCCATGGTAAGACCTCACGCCGCGCCGCGCCGATCCGCGCCAATAATTGCTTCAAGCCAAATTGCGGATGACTGGCGCCAAGCGCCTGCCAACTGTCCTCATCCAGATGTTCATCCAGCCCGGGTAATATCAGGCAGCCGTCAGGCAAGCGCGCGACGACGGCCAGGAGATCAGCCGTCGCCGGCAGGCTGCCGGTTGAACCGGCGGCGATAATCGGCCCGCTCGGCGGGTCATCGCGCCACCGCGCCATCAATTCCTCAAGCGCCGCATTACGCCGCGCAGCACCATCCATGGCGTCATTGTCGGCGACGATCTGCGGCCAATGCTCGACCAGTATTTTGAGAAAATCGAGCACCTTCTGCCAGTGTATCGCATGGCGCTCGGGCGCCAGACCTTTCAATCCAGCCAGGTCGAGGCGCTCACTCTGGGCCTGATCGAGAAAACTCCCGAGCTCGTGCGCCAAGCGAATTGCCTGATCCAAATGCCCCTCGGCATCGCGCGCAAGAATGAGACGCGCCAATAGGAGTTGCCGGCGCAGCGGCGCCAACTCCGGTGGTAAATCGCCGCCCTCCGCCAAGGCCGAAGAGCCCAGGCCGGCTTCGTCATCATCAAGATCGCCGAGCGGACGAATGCGCGGCAGCAACAGGGCGCCGGCTGCCGACTGACGCAGGAAGGCATCGGCGAGCGCGCGGCAGGCGCGCCGCGTCGGTAGCAAGATCGTCACCCGGCTGAGCGCGAGCGGATCATCCTGTGCTAGCTCGATCACGTCACCCTGCAACAGACCATCGACCAACGCATCGACAAACGGAAATTCAGGCGCGATAGAAAAAATTCGTGGCGCGGAACGGAGCGCACTCACGAATCCTGCCCCGCTGCCAAATTATCTTCGGCGATTGCCAGCGCTTCAGGTGTGCCGACATGAAACCACAAGCCATCATGGGCAACGGCAAAGAGGCGCCCGGCAGCGGCAGCCTCATCATAATGCCGGTTGAGCGAATAGGCACCGCTTGGCGCCGCCTTAAACAGGCGCGGATGGAGCAGTTGCACGCCACAAAAAATGAGCGCATCCGCCTCGCCTATGGCACGCACCGGGCGACCATCAGTGCCGAGCCTGAAATCTCCACCGCCGCTATGGCCAAAGGCGCGTGACGGCGCGCACAATAATAGCAGCGCATCCATACGCGAATCGTCCCACGCTGCGGCAAGCCGTGATAGCGCCGGCGTTAAACCATCGCTCAGAATGGTATCGCTGTTGAGGGTAAAGAAAACCTCCGTCCCAAGATGCGGCAATGCGTTGGCAACACCGCCGCCGGTTTCCAATAATGTTTCTTCCGGCGATAGGTGGATCGTAAGTTCAGGATGGCGAGCTGCATAATCTTCGAGATGGAGCGCCAATAGATCGCCAAGATAATGCGTATTGACCACCACCTGGCGCACAGCGGCAGCGCCGAGATGATCGAGCGCAAAATCGATCAAAGACTTATCGGCAACGCGCAGCAATGGCTTGGGCAAGCTCGAGCTGGCCGGGCGCATACGCTTACCCAGCCCAGCAGCCAAGAGCATGGCATGTGTTGGCGCGCCCGTTGATACAGTCTCGGCCATCACCCGCCCTCGCGTTGTCCAGCCGGAACATGATGCGCCAGCCATTCCTGAACCGGCGCCAAAGCCGGATGGCGGAGATTGATTTCAATATGGCGCCACAGGCGCGGCAGAAATTTTAAATATTCGCGCTTGCCATCGCGCCCGGCCAGGCGTGAGAAAATCCCGGCAATACGAAGATTACGGTGCGCGCCCAATATCGCATAGGACGTGAGAAACGCGTTGCGATCCTGATCTGGAAACGCTGTCATAAACCGCTCAATCATTTCAGCTTGCACATTTTTCGGCACATCACGGCGCACATCCTGCAAAAGCGATACGAGATCATATGAGATCGGCGCTTGGAGCGCGTCTTGAAAATCCAACAAACCAATCCGGCGATTGCCTTTGCGCGCCGCTAGCCAGACGAGATTTTCCGCGTGAAAATCACGCAAGGCCAACCCTGCGGGAATCGCCAACGCCGATGCATAAACATCGCGCCAAGCAGCCACCCAGCTTTCTCCCTCCGCTACTAGGGGTGAAAACGTACCCCCTTGCGGCAGCCACCATTCGGTAAATAGACCAATTTCATCGGCCAGATAGTCACCGTCCATAACACGGCACGAGCTGGGTAATACCTCTGCCGCCAGCGCCGCCAGAACATCCACGGCGGCGCCATAGAGCGCCGTTTCGCCGACGGAATCATCCCCCGCCACGCCGGCCTGTAAGCAGCCGACAAAACTGAGCTCACCCAAATCCTCGAGCAACAGCAAGCGCTGGGCGCTATCGGCGGCGTAAACTGTCGGCGCGCTGAAGCCGCAACTCTCCAGATGCCGGGCGATGTGGAGAAAGGGGGCAATATCCTCATGCCGCGAATCCATCAGCACGGCGCTTTGACCGTCCCGCGCCAGCCGTTGATATATGCGCCCGGAAGCATCTCCGGCGAGCGGCGCCCGAGACGCGTCAGACCAGCCCGCAGCCACCAAAAATATATCGATTTGCTGTTCGCGCTCAGACATCCGGCGCGACAAGCTGCTGCATCAATTGCGCCGCACGCGCGCCATGCGGCGTCAGGGTAGCGCGGCGTGAATTCTCCCCCTGCCCCCCCGGATTAAGGCGTAGTTCGAGCCACGCCTCAGGCCCATAGCCAGCCATTTTCTCCGGCCATTCGATCAGACAAATTGCTAAATCAAACGCGTCCTCAATACCGAGCTCAAATATTTCTTCACCGCCCGCCAGGCGGTAGAGATCAAAATGCCAGATCGGCACATCGCTGATTTCACCCGCACTTGCATTTTCATAAATCTGAACCAGCGTGAAGGTCGGGCTCGGCACTTCGGTCACTCCGAGACGGGCGCCGATGAAGGCACGTGCGAAAGCGGTTTTTCCAGCGCCAAGATCACCGGCAAGGCCAATGATATCGCCAGCCACCACCAGCGCTGCTAGCCGCGCGGCGAGCGCCTCGGTGGCACTTAGGTCATCGAGTGGAATTTGAATTGAGGAGGGATCAGCGGGCTCTGTCATCGCCGAAATCATGGCCACACAACAACACCAAAATCCGCATCAAGGCGGAGAATATTCACGCCGCACCACCGCGAAGTATCACGACATGAACACCCGTGGTTTTAAATTCAGCTTCAAGGTTACGCCGGGCGCTGACCGCCGCTTCATTCTGCGTCGCTCTTTGGGCACGCTCATAAAGCAGGCCGACGCGGAAGTGAATCGCCGCCGCGATGGCGAGGAGAGCGATGATTCCCACGCCGACGAGCGCTGAATCATCACTTTGCCAGGCTGCATATGCGCTTCGGGCGCTGAGCGCGACCGACAAGAACATCATTCCTGCCATCGCGCGGCGCATAGCGCAAAAGGCGTGTTTAATAATCATGAGCGAACTGATTTTAGGGGCCAATTGCGCGACAGACAAGAAACGGTTTGATCTACCTCAAGGCGGTTATGGCAATTGTCAGATCTAATCGGGGAGCGCTGGGCATAGAGCATGCCGAAGTGAAGGCGCTTTTTAGTCATTCTTGAGGAGTGAACCAATGACCTGGGAACTAGCTTTACCTCTGCTTATTATGCTTGCAACGGGCATCATGGGCGTCGGTATATTGTATGCCGCACGTAAGATCATGTTTGACCCGCGAACTGCCGAACACACCGATATCGTCCCGGAGGGCGGTGACGACTAACGCAATTTCGGATTGCCCGGCATCGCCCGCCCACTTCCGGGTGGCGAGCCGCTCAACCCGGTAAATAGTCTCTTATATAGCGCTAACAGGCCCGTATTTTATCCAACGGGCCTGTTTTATGCTGCGCGAACGTCAATAACAGCCCTAGTAGCGATAATGATCGGGCTTGAACGGGCCTTCCGGGGTGACGCCGATATAGGACGCCTGCTCATCGCTCAATTTGGTGAGCTTGACGCCAAGCTTGGCCAAGTGCAGCATCGCGACCTTTTCATCCAAATGCTTGGGCAGGGTGTAGACCTTGTTTTCGTAATTCTCGCTACTCTGCCAAAGCTCGATCTGCGCCAACACCTGATTGGAGAATGACGCGCTCATGACGAAGCTGGGATGGCCGGTGGCGCAGCCCAAATTCACCAGACGGCCTTTGGCGAGCACGATCAAACGCTTGCCATCGGGAAACTCGACCTCATCCACCTGCGGCTTCACTTCGTGCCAGGGGTAATTCTGAAGCGCACCGATTTGAATCTCCGAATCGAAATGGCCAATATTGCAAACAATGCTGCGATCTTTCATCTGGCGCATATGATCGAGCGTGATGATGTCGAGATTGCCGGTCGCGGTGACGAATATATCGCCCTGTGACGCCGCATCATCCATAGTCGTCACTTCATAACCTTCCATCGAGGCCTGCAGCGCGCAAATCGGATCAATCTCAGTGACCAATACGCGCGCACCCTGGCCGCGCAGCGATACCGCACAGCCTTTGCCAACATCGCCGTAGCCATTCACCACGGCGATCTTGCCGGCCAGCATTACGTCGGTCGCTCGCTTGATGCCGTCCACTAGACTTTCGCGGCAGCCATAAAGATTGTCGAATTTGGATTTGGTTACCGAATCATTGACGTTAATGGCGGGCACTTTAAGAGCGTCGGCCTTCTCCATCTCGTAGAGGCGCAACACACCGGTGGTGGTTTCCTCTGAGATGCCTTTGATCGCCGCCATCTGGTCGCTGTAATCGTCATGCATCATCTTGGTCAGATCGCCGCCATCATCGAGGATCATATTGGCTTTCCAACCATCCGGCGCTTCAATGGTTTGCCTGATGCACCAATCGAATTCCTCATCCGTCTCGCCCTTCCAGGCAAAGACCGGCACGCCCGTAGCAGCAATCGCCGCCGCCGCGTGGTCTTGGGTCGAAAAGATATTGCAGCTCGACCAGCGCACCGTGGCGCCCAGCGCCATTAATGTTTCAATCAAGACTGCGGTTTGAATGGTCATGTGCAGGCAGCCGAGAATGCGCGCATCGGCGAGCGGCTTAGCGGCGCCAAATTCGTCACGCAGCGCCATCAGACCGGGCATTTCGGTTTCAGCAATGGTGATTTCTTTGCGTCCCCATTCGGCGAGCGAAATATCCGCTACCTTGTAGTCCGTGGCGTCCGACATGAATTATTCTCCGGCGTTTAATGAATGTTGAAATTCGGATAGAGGCGGGCGCTTGAGAGCGCCGTCGCCGCATGCAGCGTTGCAATATGCCGCGCGCGGCGTTGTAGCATCGCTACCTCCGGCGCACAACCGCTACTCCAGCGCGTTGAAGTCATCCAGCAGGGTGGCGATCACACCCGAATCGGATTGCTCCATGATCTGCTCGGTGCGCTTTACCGCATCGGCCAGTTCAAGGCCCAAAATACGTTGCTTGATGCGCGGCAAATTGGGCGCGGACATGGAAAGATCCCGCAAGCCAAGGCCGAGTAAAAGCGCAGTAAAGCGCGGATTTCCAGCCATTTCACCGCATAGATTCACCGGGATTCCAGCATTGCCGGCAGCTCGGATTGCCGAGCGGATAAGCCGCAGCACGGCGGGGTGTAAGGGATCATAAAGATGCGCAACCTGCTCATCACCACGATCCGCCGCCAGGGTATACATGGTCAAATCATTGGTGCCGATAGAGAAATAATCGCAGAAATTGGCCAGGGTATCGGCGGCTAGCGCCGCACCTGGCGTCTCAATCATGATGCCAAGTTCGGGCAGCGGATCGGACATGGCCACGCGTTTACGCACCAGGCGCTTGACCACCTTGTCCATCGCCTCATGAACGCGCTTGATTTCACTGGCGGAATTGATCATTGGCAGCAATATGCGGAGCTTGCCATGGGCACTGGCGCGCAACATGGCGGCGAGCTGGGTGTCGAGCAGGGTACGGACCTTGAGAGAGAGGCGGATAGCGCGTAAACCCAAGGCTGGATTGACGCTTGGGCTAATATGCTCGCCCAGGGAATAGGCTAGTTTATCGCTGCCCACATCGAGGGTGCGAATGGTGACCGTTTCCCCCTCCATGCCCTCCACAATATCCTTGAAGGCGACATATTGCTCATCTTCGGTGGGCAAGGTTTCGCGGTTCATATAGAGGAATTCGCTGCGCAACAGGCCGACGCCCTCGGCGCCAACCTGGCGCGCCAACGCCAGTTCCGTCGGCAGTTCCAAATTGCACTGCAGCGATATGCGCACCGCATCGCGGGTCGCTGCCGGCACACTGCGCAGCCGCTCAAGCTGGCGCTGGCGGCGTACCAAAGCCTCGCGCCGACGCTCAAATTTAGCAATTGTCGCGTCGCTCGGATTGACCACCACCGTGCCACGCACGCCATCGACCGCGACAATATCGCCCGGGCGCACGGCATGAATGAGGTCCGCCACACCCAACACCGCCGGCAGCCCGAGCGAGCGCGCCATAATCGTCGTATGCCCTTCCGCGCCGCCCAATGCCGAGGCAAAGCCGCCGACAATCGCCGGATCCATCAGCGCGGTATCCGCCGGCGTTATTTCCTCGGCGACAATGATCGAGTCAGGCGCCAGGCCGGAAAAGGCCTGATACCCGGCCTTGGTGAGATTACGCACCAGCCGCCCGCTGACCTCGCGAACATCCTGAATTTTGCCGGCGAGATAGGAATCCTCCATGGCGGAGAAAGCATGCGCGATTTGTGACAGCTCGGCTTGCACCGCCGCTTCCGCATTCTGCCGTTGCACGCGAATGCGCTCTTCTACACCGCGCACTAGGCGAGACCCGGCGAGCATTTGGCGGTGCGCATCGAGAAGATAAGTGAGCTCTTCAGCCGCTGCCTCAGACAGCGTCGCCGCTTTGGTCCGCAGTTTTTCGACCTGTTTGATCGACAGCTTGACGGCAACATCGAAACGCTTGAGCTCGGCCTCGATGTCGGACACGCTATATTCCGGAACATCGATAAGCCCGCGCTCCATCACATGCGCGGGGCCAATAGCGATACCGGCTGACACGCCCAACCCGGAATAGGTCAGCTCCGCCGGCGCGCCGCTCTTCACTGCCCGCCCGGCGCCCTTGCCCGCCCCTTGTCCCCGTGCGGGCTTTCTTTTTTTACTGTCAGTCTTCATCAAATTTATCGCTCACCAGTTTGAGCAATGCCTCCAAAGCATCCGTTGCCTCTCGTCCTTCGGCCTCCATAGTAATTTCCGTGCCCGGCGCGGCAGCCAACATCATCAGACCGAGAATGGAGACGCCGGATACCTCGGTGCCATTGCGGCTGACCCAAATATCGGCATCGAATGATTCGGCCATGCGGACAAATTTCGCCGCCGCGCGCGCATGCAATCCCAACCGATTGGTGATCAGGCAAATACGCTGCACGCGCCCGCTCTCCAAAGGCAGGCTTTCACTACCCTTGCTCACGCGCGCGCCGAAACCGCTGCGCTCACGACTCCTCCCCTTCCAGCAAGCTGCTCGCGACATTTATGTATTTCCGCCCCGCCGCCTGAGCAAGGGCGACAACTTCGGTCAAATCGCCGTCCTCACGCACGCTGGCCAGCTTGATCAGCATCGGCAAATTCATGCCGGCGATGACTTCGACCTTGGCCTTGTCCATCACCGAAATGGCGAGATTGGACGGCGTGCCACCAAACATATCGGTGAGCAGAATCACCCCACTACCGTCATCGACCTCGCCGATGGCGGTAAGGATATCCTTGCGCCGCATTTCCATATCGTCATCCGCACCGATGCAAACGGCGCGCGTGTTCGGCTGCCGCCCGACCACATGCTCAGTCGCTGCAACAAACTCTTCGGCCAATCGGCCATGGGTTACCAACACGAGCCCGATCATCTATTCCCCCCAAACAAACTCTTTTCGCCGCAAAATTTCATCCATGCGGGCGATTACTCTTAAAATATGCCAGAATTTCCGGTCTTTCGTCACGCGCAGCCTTATTGCCGCCCTACTGATACTTTACAGGGTGCCACCCAGTGCTTCTTTTAGTTTCTGACCACTACCGATCTCGCGGTGCCGTATGCCGACCTGACGCCCGGTATCCTGCAACGCCGCCGCCACCCGTTCAGCCACAAACACCGAGCGATGCCGCCCCCCAGTGCAGCCTACAGCGATAGTTAAATAGGATTTACCCTCACGCTCATAAGCAGGCAAGAGGGATATAAGCATGTCATTTAGGTTAGCAAAAAACGGCGCAAAAGCCGAATCCGCCTCTATATGCCGCCCGACAGACAAATCCAGGCCGGTAAGCGGGCGAAGATTGTCTTCATAGTGCGGATTGGAGAGAAAACGCACGTCAAATACCAGATCCGCATCCGCCGGCAAGCCGCGCGGATAGGAGAAAGACATAACAAAAATACTTAGCTCAGGCTCCGCCGGATGGCTGAAATTCCCCTCCAGCAAGCGGCGCAATTCGACAATGCTGAGGGCGCTGGTATTCACGGTCAGGTCAGCGCGGCTTTTGAGCCAATTCAAACGCTCGCGCTCGCGCCGGATGCCGTCAATTACCGGGCGGTCCGCCGCCAGCGGGTGCGGCCGCCGGGTTTCGGTGAAGCGTCGGCGCAAGGCCTCATCATCCCCGTCGAGAAACAGCAGCGTCACATCAAGGTCAGTACGATCCAGCAAGGGAGCTATATCTTGCTCAAAATGTTCCAGGTCGAACTGGCGGGTGCGCACGTCAATGCACAATGCGAGCGGGCGATTTGCGCTCGCCGTGCCGCGCTCAGCCCGATCCGTTTCATGTGGTCTCACCAGATTAGACAGAAGCGAGAGCGGTAAATTATCGACTACTTCATAGCCGATATCTTCCAATGCTTTGAGCGCGGTGGATTTTCCGGCGCCGGACATTCCTGTTACCAAAAGTAGCCTGCGGCGCGGCAATGCGTCAGGGGCGGTCGTGGTATCGGCGCTCATTCGCGCATCTCGGTCGCCACCTGGAAGGGAATCAAATCCGCGCCCAATACCTCACCCCGAGCAAGCGCCGCGCAAGCCAGACGCAGCTTGGCCGGCGCCGACGCCTCGAACGGTGTTAATTCAATGAGCGGCACTTCAACTCCCTCAATTTCGCAAACGGCAGCTACGGGCAGGCGGGTGATGCGTTCCGGCGCCACTAAATCCACCGCCAGAACAATTTCTGCCCGCGGCAGATGCGCCATGCGCATCAGGCCGAGCCCGCGCACTTCGATGAGCCCCGATATTACCGGCGGCGGCGATGCAAACACTGCGCCATCAATAGACTGGCACAGAACCTGATCATCGGCGACCAGTTCCGCCCCGCCATCAATCAGACGCAATGCCAAGTCCGATTTTCCGGCGCCGGAAAAACCGCGCAGCAGCAGGCCCTTGCCCGCCAGGGCGATACAGGTCGCGTGTTTAAGGTGCATGTTACCGACAGGGTGAAACGCCGCCCACCCACAGTCAAGCCACAGTCAAGCCACAGTCAAGCCAGAGGAGAGTAAGTCCGGATAGCAATATGCCCTAGGCGGCGGGCGCTTCAGCCGTTTGGGTGAGCAACGCGAACAGCGCTTCAGCACTCTCCGAGCCGCGCAGGCGCGTGCAGGCATCCTCATCGCGCAACAGACGCGAAATGCGCGCCAACGCCTTGAGGTGATCCGCGCCGGCAGTCTCTGGCGCAAGCAGCAGGAAGATCAGATCGACCGGCTGTTCGTCGATCGCCTCGAAATCGACCGACGCGGGCAATCTGGCAAAGATCCCATAGAGACGATCAATTTCACCGAGCTTGCCGTGCGGAATAGCAATACCCTTGCCAACACCGGTCGAGCCCAAGCGCTCGCGCTCCAACAGGACGTCGAAAATCGTCCGCTCGTGGACGCCGGTTTCCTTGGCAGCCACGGCGGACAATTCCTGCAACAGCTGCTTCTTACTGCCCGCCTTGAGATTGGCGAGCACAGCCTGCAGGGATAAAATTTCGGCTATTTCCATCCTTATTCCTTTAACAGCTTAATCGCTATCCGGTATTTTCGGATCGATCCAGCCAATATTTCCATCCGGGCGACGGTAAACCACATTTATGCCACCATGCTACCGATTGAAAAACATCAGCGCCGGCGATTCTGCCAGATCCATGCGCATAACCGCTTCGCCCACCGTCAATTCTTCAATCTCTGTATTTGCCTCAGCAACAATAACCGGCGACAGATTATCAGGCTCGTCATTTTCATGCGTGTGCTCAGCATCTACCTCAGCCTCAATCACATATTGCTGCGCCGCGCGACCGCGCGACTTCCCATCGCGACCGCGGTGATAGTCCCTCAAGCGCCGTTTATAGCGTCTTAGACGCTTCTCAACCCGTGTTGCCGCAACATCAAAGCTGGCGAAAAGCTCTTCCGCTTCGCCCTGCCCCTGGAGCGTAATTCCGGCGCCGACATGAATAGTGATATGGGCATTAAAACTTCTCTTGTTGCTCTCAAACACCACATGGGCATCGATTGCCGTCATAAAATACTTGTTTATGGCTGAATCAAGCCCCTCACGCACATGTTCGCGCAGGCGCTCGCTGACCCCGATATGTCTGCCCTTAACGGTTAACTGCATGGCATAATCCCTTCACGTAGTCGGGCGCAATTGGGCTCGAATCATTCGACTGTTCGCCCCGGCTCGGAAAGGCGGCAGCAACATAGTTCTACGCCCAAAGCGAGTCAATAGTCGCTCTTCAGACACCCAAACCACTCTCTAATTATATAATCACTTCAATCAGATATACTATAATCCACGGGCTGCTCTCGCTAATTCACGTCGCCGGCCGACGGAGGACGGAATATGCATTACCTCGCGGTATTTTGCTACCGTGCGGCGTGCGATATCAATGCCGCATTCATTCAGTATTTCGGCGATTTGGTCATCCGACAGCACTTTACCGTTGGATTCGCCGTCAATCAGGCCGCGAATGCGGTGGCGCACTGCCTCAGCGGCATGGGCTTCGCCGCCCTCGGTGTTGGACAGGCTCGCGGAAAAGAAAAATTTGATCTCATAGGTGCCGCGCGGCGTGCCGATATATTTATTGTTGCTGACCCGGCTCACGGTGCTTTCATGCACGCCGACAATTTCAGCCACCGTATTTAAGGTAAGCGGACGCAGCTCCTGCACGCCGCGGGAAAAAAACGCCTCCTGCTGACGCACTAATTCGGTCGCGACTTTGAGGATCGTCCGGGCGCGTTGATCAAGGGCGCGCACTAGCCAGTTGGCATTTTGAAAGCAGTCAGAAATAAAACTGCGTTCCTCGCCGCCAGTAGCGAGGCTGCGCAGCTCGACATGATAATTGTTATCGACCATAACGCGCGGCAGGGTTTCACTGTTGAGCTCGACACTCCAGCCCCCATCCGGCGCCAGGCGAACAAACACATCCGGCACAATGGTTTGCACGATGTCATGCTCAAAAACCAAACCGGGCTTGGGGTTGAGCCGTTTGATCTCGGCCACCATGTCGGTCAGATCCTCGGCATCAACGCCGCAGAGCTTCATCAAACCGGCAGCATCACCCGTCGCCAGGGCATCCAGATTATCGATCAGCGCCGCCATCGCCGGATCAAAGCGCCCAACATCGCGCAATTGAATGGCCAGGCACTCGCCGAGATCGCGCGCTCCCACGCCCGACGGGTCGAAATCTTGCAGTTTCTCTAGAACATTCTCAATACGCGCAAGCGGGCAGCCAAAGTTCTCCGCCACGCCCTTCAGGTCGCCGCTCAAATAGCCGGCTCCGTCGACCATATCGATCAATGCACTGCCGATCAGCCGGTCGGAGGCTTCGCTGATCTCCATGCCGAGCTGTATCAAGAGATGTTCGCGCAGCGTCTCCGGCGCCGAAGCCGCCTGTTCAATTCCATCCATTCCAGAATCGGGATCAACGCCGCGCCCGGGCAAAGATGGCACCGGCCCTGCGGAATCACTGGTGCCACCGCCCGGCGCCTTGCCTTCGCCCGACCAATAATCGTCAGAGCTTAAATCAATATCGGCCAGTTCCTCGCCGGCGGCCATATCGGCGGTGCGCTCCAGCGCCGAATCAGATTCGATTGGCTCGCCGTCCGCCCCGGCGCCTTCCGGCGCCTCACCCTCGGATGTGTCGTCGTCTTTCCGCTCGAGCAGGGGATTTTTTTCAAGTTCGGTATCAATAAAGGCGGAGAGCTCAATATTGTTGAGCTGCACCAGCTTGATCGACTGCTGCAATTGCGGCGTCATCACCAGGGACTGGCCCTGCCGCAAATCGAGGCGGGGAGTTATCGCCATTCGATTGCTCTACCTACAGCTGGAACCGATCGCCCAAATAGACCCGGCGAACCTCTTCATCGCTGACAATATCCTCTGGCTTGCCCTCCATCAGCACGGCACCTTCATAGAGGATGTAAGCACGGTCGACGATTTCAAGGGTTTCGCGCACATTGTGATCGGTTATGAGAACGCCGATGCTGCGATCCTTGAGGTGGGCCACCAATTCGCGAATCTCGGCCACCGCAATGGGATCAATACCGGCGAGCGGTTCATCCAGCAGCATAAAGCTTGGCTTCGATGCCAAGGCGCGGGCGATCTCCACTCGCCGCCGCTCGCCACCGGAGAGCGCCAAAGCCGGGGTGCGGCGCAGATGGGTGATGGAAAATTCGGCGAGCAGCTCATCAAGCAGGTTTTCACGCTTTTCACGCACCGGCTCGACCACTTCGAGCACCGCACGAATATTGTTCTCCACCGATAAGCCGCGAAAAATTGACGCTTCCTGCGGCAAATAGCCGATGCCAAGACGGGCGCGGCGATACATGGGAAGGTCGGTAATCTCATGCCCATCAAGATGGACAGTGCCATATTCCGACGAGATCAATCCGGTCATGATATAAAAACAGGTGGTTTTACCAGCGCCGTTCGGACCCAATAATCCAACCGCCTCTCCACGGCGCACATGCAGGCTGACGCCGCGCAGCACCGGGCGTTTTTTAAATCTCTTACCAAGACTTTTCGCCGCCAGACCGGTGCTTTCGCTCACCAGGCGCGGCGAATCGCCAGGCTCAGCTCGGCCAGCGTCACCAGGCAAATTTTTAACTGTCTTATCCTCGCTATCGGGCATGGCCCTGATTATACCTCAATTTATTAATTTATATCCTTTTTTGGCACGAATAATCCGCGTACTCGCTCTCCGTCACCCGAACCCGGCTCGGCGCTGGTGACTTTGCTTTTGCCGCTCGCCAAATCCAGCTCAAGCTGCTCCCCCTGAATGATATTGTCACCCTGGGTGAGAATGACACCACCGCTCAGCCAGATTTTCTGATTATCAATATCGTAAACGCCGCGCGCGCCCTGGGCCGTCTCGTTGGGTGAGGAGACAAATACATTGCCCTCGGCGTCGATTTGCGAAATTCCCGGCTGATCCGGCGCATCGTTATTTTCGCGGTAATGCACGACCAGCATATCCGCTTTCAACACCATATCGCCCTGAACCGCATCCACGTCACCGCGGAAGATCGCCAGATTGTCCGATTGCCTCACTTCCAGGGTATCGGCGGTAATTTCTATCGGCGCCTGACTGTCATGGTTGCCGTTCAGCTGATCAAGCTGCGCCATCGCCGGCCTAAAATCGGCAGCGAGACTTGCTGTGACGAGAACAACCGCAAGGCAAATTGCCCGTGTAAATAATACGGCTATTCGGGCTGTCATCATTTGCCGCCCTGCCCGCCTGGAAAAATCGTCATCGTCACGCCGCCTTCAAAAAACATTGTCTCTTCACCGTTATCCACATGAAAATTTCCGGCCTGCAACAGGCCAAGCGGCCCTTGTCCCTGCACCGGCAAATCGCCATCGGCAGTACGCCCTGCAAGATCCACATGGGCGCGCTCGGTATGAAATTCATGACCCTGATCTGAAAAAATCGAGACATCCCCGATCAAATCCAAAAAGCGCTGGTCACGCTCATAAAGCCCTTCCCGTGCCGATAGGGCAAACCACTGTGCGCCACCATCTTCAAGAAATACATCAGCCGAGACTTCCTTGAGGGTCACCAGGGGTGAATTCGGCTCGGTCTGACTGGCCTCGGCAGCGGTCACCGTATAGGGCTGGTCGCGATCATCGGCACCGAGATAGCGCGCATTGACCATGCGCAGGGAACCGTCGAGATCGGGCGAATCGCTGAAAGAAATGCGGAAGCCTTCCTCGCGCCCGGTCACAAGTGGCCAGATAACGACCAGGCTGAGTAACAACAGGGCCGCCAGAGGCAAGCCGTAACGCATGACGCCAACAAAACTGCTGTAGCCGCCAGAACGCTCGGCGGCACCTTCCCGGGCCCGTGCTTGCAAGCCGGCCAGGCGTGGCGCGGCTGGGTCGCGTGGCGGTAGCGTGCCGCTATATCGTTGGCTGGCGTTCACGTAATGCCCGCCTTCAAGCAATCATGGATATGCAGAATGCCAACCGGGCGGGCGCCATCGGTGACGAACAGGCCGGTGATCTTGTGCTCATTCATGATCTGCACTGCCTCGGCGGCGAGCGCCTCTTCACGAATGACTGTAGGCGCTGCCGTCATCAAATCGCCGGCCGTCCGCACCAGCAGGTCATCAGTGAGATTACGGCGCAAATCGCCGTCGGTGACGATACCGAGCAATTCCCCACTACCTTCGACCGCGCCGTCGACCATGCCGTCGACCACTCCAACACAGCCAAAGCGCTTCGCCGTCATCACCAGCAGCGCCTCCGCCATGAGTGTATCCGGCGCGACAAGGGGGAGATCGTCGGCGCCATGCATGATATCGCGTACCCGCACCAGACTTTGGCCAAGCTTCCCACCTGGATGAAAAGCGTGAAAATCGGATTCGGAAAACGCCTTGCGTTCAAACAACGCCACCGCCAAGGCATCGCCAAGCGCCAGCGCCATGGTGGTTGAGGTCGTCGGCGCCAGGCCAAGCGTCCCGGCTTCGGGCTCCGCGGCCATAATCAGGGCGACGTCGGCGCTCTCGGCCAGGGTGCTGCCGGCGCGCCCGACGATGGCAACCATGGGAATTTTATAGCGTTTGGAAAAATGCAGCATATCGCTGAGCTCAGTGGTCTCGCCCGAATTGGACAACACCAACAGCGCGTCTTCCGGAGTGATCATGCCGAGATCACCATGGCTTGCCTCAGCTGGATGCACAAAAATTGCCAATGTGCCGGTCGAAGCCATGGTCGCCGCGATCTTATTGCCGATATGGCCACTCTTGCCCATGCCGGAGACAACGATTCGCCCCGTCACCCGGTCGAGAATTTCCACTGCCTCGGCGAAGCGGGCATCCAGCCCATCCGCCAAACTGGCCAGCGCGCGCGATTCCAATTCCAATACCCGGCGCCCCGCCGCCAAATCCCGATTTTCTTCTTTATCGCTCTCATCCATAAGTGGGGTCGCTGAGTTTGTTGGCGCATTCATTTCAGACATTCGCAATTCTGTTGGCAGTAAATTTCACAGGTCGCGCCACGCGAGCTGAACCAACGCGACTCCACTAACATACCTGCTTCCACCGGGAATTAACCGCGAATTTGCCCATAATCTACCCTATTCCTGGCCCTAGAGGCTACGAAGCGCCGATATAAGGGCCTGAAATCATCAAATAGCGGCGAAATAATACCATTTCAGTGCTCAGCGCGGGGCCGGTTTGTTGCGCCTTTCCGGCAAGCATTGTAGCTTGCAGCGCCCGTGCAAATAGCCGTTTCGGCACCGGAATTTGAACAACCAACAGACAAAAGTGGACAAAATCGATGGCTGCCCCGCGAGACACCTCTGAAGCTGGCCCCACCTCCCCCGGTTACGAAGCCTCCGGCGTTAATACGGATCAGGCGGAAGATGGCCTCGGCCGTTTGATCGGACATATTAAATCGACCTGGTCCTTGAGCGATGCGCGGGTCCAACTCGATCTCGGCTATTTCGCCAATGTGATTGATATGGCCGGCACCGGCATCGCGATCTGCACAGATGGTATCGGCTCGAAAGCGCTGGTCGCACAAATGGTCGGTAAGTACGACACCGTCGGCATCGACTGCGTGGCGATGAACGTCAATGATCTGATCTGCGTCGGCGCGACGCCGCTTAGCATGGTCGATTATATTGCGGTGGAAAGCGCCCAGCCGGCCATGCTGGAAGCGATCGGCGCCGGCCTGGCAGAAGGCGCGCGCCAATCCAACGTCTCAATTTCGGGCGGCGAAATCGCGCAGCTCAAAGATATCATCAAGGGTCATAGCGAAGGCCTCGGCTTCGATCTTGCCGGCACGGCTGTCGGGCGGGTGGATATCGATAAGATAAACTACGGCTCCCAAACTCGCCCCGGTGACGTAATCATCGGCATCGCCAGCAGCGGCATCCACAGCAACGGCCTCAGCCTGGCCCGCCATGCCCTGTTCGAATTGGCAGATTATGATGCCAACAGCCATGTGGAAATACTCGGCCACAGCATCGGCGAAGAGCTGTTGCGCCCGACCTATATTTATGTCGCCGAGGCGCTCGAAATTCTCGAGCAGGTAAAGGATATCAGCGCGCTCATTCACATCACCGGCGACGGCTTCTTGAACCTGACCCGGGTCAAGGCGGATGTTGGTTTCGTCATCGACGAGCTGCCGCAGGCGCCGGCCCTATTCCCGCTCATTCAGGGCATCACTGGCAGCGACAATATGGAGATGTATCACGTCTTCAATATGGGTATTGGTTTTTGCTTGGTGGTGCGCCCGGAAGCCGAGACCCAAGTGATCGACATCGTGCAAAGCCACGGCAAAGCCTGCCAGCGCATCGGCTATGTGAATGATGGCCCGGCAGGCAGCGTGAAAATCGAGCCGGCCGGAATCACCATGACGCGCTAGCGCATGTAATTAAGTAAACTGGATACTTAATTAGTTAACGCCGGGCGTTCACGTCCGCTCTTTTTGGTTTGATCCCTCAAACGCCGGGCGACCACATCAGTGGTGGAAAATATCTTCCTCGTCCCAGCCGGCGAGATCGAGCCGCGCGCGGTGGGGCAGGAAATCGAAACAGGCCTGGGCCAGTTCGGCTCGGCCCTCGCGCGCCAAGCGCTCATCGAGTATTTTCTTGATGCCGTGCAGATGGAGAACATCTGATGCGGCATAGGCCTGTTGCTCTGGCGACAGCTCGTGCGCGCCCCAATCCGAAGATTGCTGCTGCTTGGAAATATCGACGCCGACCAAATCCCGGCATAAATCCTTCAGGCCATGACGATCGGTAAAGGTGCGCACGAGCTTGGAGGCAATCTTGGTGCAATAGACCGGCTGGCAGGTGACGCCAAGATAATGCTCGATCACCGCCAAATCAAAGCGCGCAAAGTGAAACAGCTTGAGCACCGACGGGTCGCCGAGAATGGCACGCAAATTGGGCGCCGAATAATCGCCAGGCGGCGGGAAATGCACCATGTGGCAATCGCCATCGCCACGCGACATTTGCACCAAGCAGAGACGGTCCCGGTGCGGGTGAAGTCCCATCGCTTCGCTGTCGATGGCGACGATATCGCCGAAGGTGAGCCCCGGCGGAAGGTCATTTATATGCAGATGATTTGCCATACCTGACTGGGTAGCCTCTGCGGTTAAAGCCTGTCAACATATTCGGTGCTATTATTTCCCCTGGCAGCCCTGCCAGAAGTACCTTAAATAGGGGCGCGACAACGGTTCAACAGAAGCTCCATAAAAAAAGCGACAGCATCATGAGCAAACGCATCGTTACGGTTTTCGGCGGTTCCGGCTTCCTGGGGCGCCATGTCATCAGCAAATTGGCGCGTGAAGGCGCGATGATACGGGTCGCGGTGAGACGGCCCGAATTAGCTGGATATTTGTGCCCTATGGGCGGCGTCGGCCAAATCTCTTTGATTCAGGCAAATGTGCGCGACGATGCCTCCGTCGCCCGCGCCGTCGAAGGCGCAACGGACGTGATTAATTTGGCCGGTATCCTGAGTGAGCGCGGCCGCCAACGCTTTGCTGAAGTGCATGCCAATGCGCCAGGCCGCATCGGCCGCGCCGCCGCCAAGGCCGGTGTCACGCGGATGATCCATGTCTCCGCCCTCGGCGCCACCGCAGACGCGAGTTCTGCCTATGCGCACAGCAAGGCCGCCGGCGAGATTGCGCTGCGCGAGGCTTTCCCGAATGCATCCATTCTCCGGCCCGGCGTGATGTTCGGCATGGAAGATAATTTTTTCAATAAATTCGGCGCGCTGGCGCGTATCTCACCTGTTTTGCCGCTCTTCTGTGCGATCCGTCAGAAACCTAAGCTCCACCTGGAGGGCCTCTACCTGGTGCCCGAGATCGAGGCCGGCACGACGCGCATGCAACCGGTCTTTGTCGAAGATGTGGCCGAGGCCATGGCGCGTATCATCGGCCAAACCGGCAATGAAAGCGCTGGCAAGACTTATGAATTGGGCGGCCCCAATATTTACAATTTCCGCCAATTGATGGAGTTCGTTGCCAAGGAAACGCAATATAAGCGCCTGCTGGTGCCGGTACCGTATTTTGTCGCTGATATGATCGGCTTCTTCGCGCAGTTTATGCCCGAGCCGATATTCACCGCCGATCAAGCGAAAATGCTGCGCGATGATAATTTAGTCGGGGAAGGTACGCTTACCCTAAGCGATCTCGGCATCTCGGCCAGCCCGGCAGAGCTGATTTTACCGACCTATATGCACCGCTTTCGCCGCGCCCGCACAAATTCAAGTACCGCCGCGCAAGCCTGAGGAAGCCGGCGCGGTTAGTCAGACTTCAAGCGACCAGCCGAAGCCGTAATAAACGACGAGCAGTACCACGCCTAAAAACAGGCGATAGATGATGAACGGCATGAAGCTTATGCGCTTCAACAGCTGCATCAAAATGGCAATGGTGATGAGCGCGGTGACAAATGAGAGCGCCGCCGCCAGGCCGGCATCGCCGGTGACAATGGGCTGCCCCGCCTCTATCAGATCACGCCCGGCGACAGCACCTGCCGCGACAATCACCGGGATCGACATCAACATCGAGAAACGCGCTGCCGCGGAGCGCTCAAAACCCAAAAACCGCGCCGCAGTCATGGTGATGCCCGAGCGGCTGGTGCCAGGAACAAGCGCCAAAATCTGTGCCAGTCCAATGATGATGGCGCTGGAATAATTCATATGCTCGACCCGGCGCACCGTCATGCCTATACGATCCGCAAGCCACAGGATCACGCCGAAAATGATCATGGTGTAGGCGACTATCAGGGGGGAGCGGAAAAAATCCGGCGCGAAATAGGCAAGCGCGCCACCAGCAACAATCACCGGCGGCAGAGAGGCGAGAATATAGAATCCCAGCATGCGCCCGGCACGGCGCTCGCGCCGCTTACCGGCGAAAAAGCCGAGAAAGATGGCCAGAATGTCGCGCCAAAAATAAACCAGCACAGCACCCAGGGTGCCTACATGCACGGCAATATCGATATTGAGGCCCTGATCCTGCCAACCGGCTATTTTTGGTAACAACACCAAATGCCCGGAAGAACTGACCGGCAAAAACTCTGAAATGCCCTGAACGACCGCCAGGATAACGATATGCAACAACAACAATGTGCTAACAGCCTGCGCATGTGAATTGGCGCCCATGTATATTTATACGGGCGGCGTTCGATTTGATGGGCTGTATCATATTGCCGAATCGAGACAATTTGCAATTAACCACAGCAGCTAACCACAGCAGCCGACGATAAATCCCGAATTGCCGCCAATATAGGCGTAACCCAATCGCAAACTATCGCGGCGCAGTATCTGCGTGAGATTATTGGCTTGCGGCGCAATGATCAGACGAATTTGACGTAATGGCTGTCAGTCGTCCGGGCGGCGATTCAGTAAATCAAAATCATACGCAACTGTCTCATAACGGGACTATATATAAGAATTAGTCTCTTTTTCATTTGAATAATTCCGGTTTGCAGGCGGCGTCTCTCAGTACTATGTCAATCTTACTGACTTAAATGGCGATTTTTCTCGCGATTACCGCACCTTTCGGCTAGATTGCCCATTCGCATGCGGCGCCCAGCCGATTTTTCGCCGGCAGCCGCACTAAATCAGAACAACGTAAATTTGAGGGCAAGCGGAAGTAAGCATGCTTAAATTCGTCGACACCGCAGCAAAACGACCCGACAAACGCGAAGCAAAAGAACGCCGCGAGGATTGGGGCGAAGTTTACCGCGACTTTATTGCCGAGCGCGCCAATGAGCAGGCGTCGCGCTGCTCGCAATGCGGTGTGCCGTTTTGCCAGATTCATTGTCCGGTGCAGAATAATATCCCCGATTGGTTGATGCTGACCGCTGCCGGGCGCTTGCAGGAAGCCTATGAGGTTTCCTCGGCGACCAATAATTTCCCCGAAATTTGCGGCCGGATCTGCCCGCAGGATCTGTTGTGCGAAGGCAATTGCGTAATCGAGAAGGGCTTCGACGCAGTGACCATCGGCGCGGTTGAGCGCTATATCACCGATACGGCCTTCGAAAATGGCTGGGTCAAGCCGATCAGTCCGGTGCGCGAGCGACCCGAAACAATCGGCATCATCGGCGCCGGGCCGGGTGGCCTGGCGGCAGCCGAGATGCTGCGACGCCAAGGCTATGAGGTGCATGTCTATGATCGCTACGACCGCGCCGGCGGGCTGCTGATCTATGGCATTCCCAATTTCAAGCTCGACAAAGAAATCATCGAACGGCGCGCCGATCTAATGGTCGAAGGCGGCATCAATTTTCATCTGAACTTCGAAGTTGGCCGCGACGCCACCCTCAGTGAACTGCGCAGCCGCCATGATGCCGTACTGATCGCCACCGGCGCCTACAAGTCACGCGACATCAAGGTGCCAGGCGTCGGACTCGATAATATTCTCATGGCGATGGATTATCTGACGGCGAGCAATCGCAAGGGGCTCGGCGATGATGTGCCAAGCTTTGACGATGGCAGTCTCAATGCGGCGGGCAAGAATGTTGTCGTCATCGGCGGCGGCGACACGGCGATGGATTGCGTGCGTACTGCCGTTCGGCAAAAAGCCAAATCCGTCACCTGCCTCTATCGCCGCGACCGGGTGAACATGCCGGGCTCGCTCCAGGAAGTGTCACACGCTGAGGAAGAAGGAGTCTCTTTCGCCTGGCTCTCGGCGCCGGAAGCCTTTGTTGGCGACGGCACGGTGGAAGGTGTGCGCGCGGTGCATATTCACTTGGGCGTCGCCGATCCATCGGGCCGCCAAACGCCGCAACCGATAGCCGGCTCGAGCCATACTTTGCTCGCCGATATCGCCATCAAGGCGCTTGGATTTGATCCGGAGGATTTGCCCACTTTGTTTGATGCGCCGGAACTGGACATCACCCGTTGGGGCACGGTGAAGGTGGATTGGAGCTCGATGATGACTAATCTCGACGGCATCTTTGCCGCCGGCGATATCGTGCGTGGTGCATCGCTCGTCGTCTGGGCGATCAAAGACGGACGCGACGCGGCAGCCGCCATCCACCGCTATATCGGCGCCCGCGCCGTTCCACTCGAAGACGCAGTTTGAGGCGCACAGCATGGTAAAACCGAACAACAGCAAAAATCACCAGAATGTCGAGAGCGGCGCAGAGTTTGCCGCCAATTGGCAGGAAAATGCCAAGCGGCTGGAGCAGGACGGCCTCTACACCCCAAACCAGGAACATGATTCCTGCGGCGTCGGCCTGATCGCGGCGATTGATGGCAAGCCGCGGCGCTCGGTTGTTGAGGCGGGCATTGCCGCCCTGAAAGCGGTGTGGCACCGGGGCGCCGTTGACGCCGATGGCAAGACCGGTGACGGTGCCGGCATCCATGTAGAAATCCCGCAAAGCTTTTTCAAGGAGCATGCGGAAAATACCGGCCACCACCCGAAGGAAGGCCGCCTGGCGCTCGGCATGATCTTTCTGCCCAAGACCGACCTCGGTGCCCAGGAGACTTGCCGCGGCATCGTCGAATCTGAAATTCTGCGCTTCGGCCATGGCATTTATGGTTGGCGCCAGGTGCCGATCGACTATGCCATCATCGGCGAGAAGGCCAACGCCACCCGTCCGGAAATCGAGCAAGTAATGATCTCCAACGACCTTGGCGTCGATGAGGATCAATTTGAGATCGACCTCTATATCATCCGCCGCCGGATCGAAAAGAAAGCCCTCGAGCATCATATCAAGGATTTCTACATCTGCTCTTTGAGCTGCCGCACAGTGGTCTATAAGGGCATGTTTCTGGCTGAGCAGCTCACCGCCTTTTATCCCGATCTGCTGGATGAGCGCTTCGTCTCGAGCTTCGCCATTTTTCATCAACGCTATTCCACCAACACATTCCCGACCTGGCGCTTAGCGCAACCTTTCCGCATGCTGGCGCATAATGGTGAGATCAACACCATCAAGGGTAACGCCAACTGGATGAAGAGCCACGAGACGCGTGCTGCCAGTGAAGTATTCGGCGAAAATAATGATGACATCTTTCCCCTCATCGAGCCTGATTCTTCCGATTCCATGGCGCTTGATTCGGTGATTGAGGCGCTGGTGCATGCTGGGCGGCCGATGCCGGCGGCGCAGTGCATGGTAGTGCCTGAATCCTGGTCCCACCGCCCGCATATGTCGGAGGCACACCGCGATTTCTTCGCCTATTGCAATTGCGTGATTGAACCCTGGGACGGCCCGGCAGCGCTGGCCGCATCTGATGGCCGCTGGGTGATTGCCGGGATGGACAGAAACGGCCTCAGGCCACTGCGCTACACGATCACCGAGGATGGCCTGTTGGTCGTCGGTTCGGAAACCGGCATGGTGCCGATTGATGAATCCAGTGCCATGGAAAAAGGCCGGCTCGGGCCGGGGCAAATGATCGGTGTCAATCTGGCCGAGGGCCGCCTCTATCACAACCGCAAGCTCAAAGACATGCTGGCGGCACGCCACCCTTATGGCGATTGGGTCAAAAAGATTGTCGAGATCGATAGTCTGATCGGCTCGGAAAAAGAGCCGGTGATCCTCGGCCCCGACGAACTGCAATACCGCCAGCGAGTGTTCGGCCACAGCATGGAAGAACTTGAGGTGATCCTTCACCCCATGGTCGAGGACGGCAAGGAGCCGACCGGCTCCATGGGCGATGATACGCCGCTTGCCGTGCTATCGAAGCACCATCGCGGCCTGCATCATTTTTTCCGTCAGAATTTCAGCCAGGTGACCAACCCGCCGATTGATTCCTTACGCGAATATGGCGTTATGAGCCTGAAGACGCGGCTCGGCAATCTCAGCAATATCTTCGCCGAAAGTGAAAGCCAGACCAACCTATTACAGCTTAATTCACCGGTTCTCACCAATGCGGAATTCGCCGCTATGCTGCGCTATATGGGCGATAAGGCGGCATGGATCGATTGCACCTTCGAGGCCGGCGAGGGCCATAATGAATTGACCGAAGCGATGGACCGTATTCGCCGGGAAGCAGAAGATGCGGTGCGCGGCGGCGCCGTGCATCTGGTGCTGAGCGATGAAAATGTCTCGCAGGAGCGCGCACCCGTGCCAATGATCCTGGCGGCAGGCGGCGTACACAGCCATCTCGTTCAGCAAAAGCTGCGCACCTTTACGTCGATCAATGTGCGCTCCGGCGAATGTTTAGACGTGCATTATTTTGCCGTGCTCATCGGCGTCGGCGCGACCACGGCCAATGCTTATTTGGCCCAGGAGAGCATCGCCGATCGCCAGGCACGCGGCCTGTTTGGCGATCTCAGCCTCGATGAATGCTGCCAGCGCTATCGCACTGCCGTCGATGCCGGGCTGTTAAAGATTTTATCGAAGATGGGCATCTCGGTGCTCGGCTCCTATCGCGGCGCCTATAATTTTGAAGCAGTCGGCCTGTCGCGCGCTTTGGTCGCGGAATTTTTCCCCGGCATGAGCTCGCGAATTTCGGGCATTGGCCTCTCCGGCATCAAGCAACGGGTGCTGCGCCTGCATTTAAAAGCGCATGAGACAATCCACACCACCCTGCCAGTCGGTGGCATTTATAAGGCGCGCAGCTCCGGCGAAGTGCATGCCTTTGATGGCCGCCTGATCCATATGTTGCAGCATTCCCTGGCGAGTGATTCCTACGCCACCTATAAGAAGTATTCCGTCGGCGTGCACGATATGCCGCCGATCCATGTGCGCGATCTGCTCGACTTTAATTCTGATGTCGCGCCGGTGGCGTTGGAAGAAGTCGAATCCATTACTGAAATTCGCAAGCGGTTTATGTCCGGCAGCATGTCGCACGGCGCCTTGTCACGCGAGGCGCATGAAACTCTGGCCATTGCCATGAACCGCATCGGCGCCGCCTCCTGCTCCGGCGAAGGCGGCGAAGATCCGGCGCGCTACACGCCGTGCCCCAATGGCGATAATGCCAACTCGGCGATCAAGCAGATCGCCTCCGGGCGCTTCGGCGTGACGGCGGAATATCTCAACCGCTGCCGCGAGATCGAAATCAAAATGGCCCAGGGCGCCAAGCCCGGCGAAGGCGGCCAGTTGCCCGGCTTCAAGGTGTCGGAAGAAATCGCCCGCCTGCGCTGCGCCACGCCCGGCGTGACCCTGATCTCACCGCCGCCGCATCACGATATCTATTCGATCGAGGATCTGGCCCAGCTTATTTACGACCTCAAGCAGATCAATCCGCAGGCGCGGGTGTCGGTCAAGCTGGTGGCCGAAGCCGGCATCGGCACCATCTCGGCCGGCGTCGCCAAAGCCAAGGCAGATGTCATTCTGATCTCCGGCCATGATGGCGGCACGGGTGCTGCGGCACAAACCAGCCTGAAATATGCCGGCGTACCGTGGGAAATGGGTCTGGCCGAGGTCAATCAGGTGCTGACGCTCAATCGCCTGCGCCATACGACTACCCTGCGCGCTGATGGCGGCATCAAGACCGGGCGCGACGTGGTGATTGCGGCCATGCTGGGCGCCGAGGAATTCGGCATAGGTACTGCCTCACTGGTTGCCATGGGCTGCATCCTGGTACGCCAGTGCCATTCCAACACCTGCCCGGTAGGCATTTGCACGCAGGACGAAAGCTTACGCGCCAAGTTCGAAGGCACGCCGGAGAAGGTCGTCAACCTGTTCAGCTTTATCGCCGAGGAAGTGCGTGAGATTTTGGCCTCCCTCGGGGTGCGCAGGTTCGATGAAATCGTCGGGCGCAGCGATCTGTTGCGCCAGGTCAGCCGCGGCAGCCGAGACCTTGACGATCTCGATCTCAATCCGATTTTAGTACAGGCCGATCCTGGCGGCTTCCCGCGCACCTCGCCGCGTGAGGGCCGCAATGAAGTGCCGGAAAGCCTCGATGCGCAAATGATCCACGATGCCGATGACGCACTCGAAGTACCGGAGAAAATGCAGCTCGCCTATACGGTAAGCAATACCGACCGCGCCATCGGCGCCAAGCTCTCTTCTCACCTGACGCGGCGCTTTGGCATGACCGGCTTACCGGCGGATTATTTCACCGTACGCATGCGCGGCGCCGCCGGCCAATCGCTCGGCGCCTTTGCCGTGCAGGGTCTCAAGCTCGAGGTTATCGGCGAGGCCAATGATTATGTTGGCAAAGGCCTCTCGGGTGGCACCATCGTGCTCCGCCTCGCCACCTCCAGTCAGCTTGTGTCGAACGACAACGCCATCATCGGCAATACGGTGCTGTACGGCGCGACGTCGGGTAAGCTGTTCGCTGCCGGCCAGGCGGGTGAACGTTTTTGCGTGCGCAATTCGGGCGCGCTGGCGGTAGTCGAAGGCTGCGGCTCCAATGGCTGTGAATATATGACCGGCGGCACGGTGGTTATTCTAGGTCCCGTGGGCGATAATTTCGGCGCCGGCATGACCGGCGGCATGGCCTTTGTCTACGATACAGACGGCAGTTTTGAGCATCGCGTCAACGCGGATTCGGTGGTTTGGCAACGCATCCTAAGCCGTCATTGGGAAAGCGTCTGCCGCGATCTGGTGCGCGAACATTTTAGCGAAACTCAATCGCGATTCTCTGAGCGCCTGCTCGCCGACTGGACCCTAGAGGTCGGCAATTTTTGGCAAATCTGCCCGAAAGAAATGCTCACCCGCCTCGACCAACCGCTCAGCGACGCCCAGGCCTCACAAACCGCCTAGCCAACGCCGCCGCCAACCGCGAATAATTCCATATGCTCACCCACATGGCGCAATTTCTGTTTGCCCAGAGAGTGGGGATCATTAGGCGTGCGGCGTGCCACCTCAGCGGACAGCAATAGTGATTGATCAAGCGCCTTGCATTGATCGCTGATGCGCGCCGCGATATTGGCGGCACTGCCGATCACAGTAAAATCGAGCCGCCGCGGCGAGCCAACATTGCCATACATGACATCGCCGAAATGCAGCCCCACGCCGCATTGCACTATTGGGTGATCGGCGCGGGACGGCGCAGCGGCGATGCGCACGACGATTTCCTCCGCCGCCGCGCGTGCCAACCAGCAGGCTTCAACTGCCGCCGCATCAGAATCCTTATCCTCTTCAAGAGGAAAGATCGCCAGGACTGCATCACCAATGAACTGAAGCACCTCACCGCCGCGCTCCAACACCGGCTCAGCCACGCGCTCAAAAAAACCATTGAGCAGGTCAAGATAAATTTGGCTCGGCAATTGTTCCGCCAGGCCGGTGGAATTGCGCATATCGCAATAGAGAATGGCGACGCGAATATTTTCGCCGTCACCCCGGTGGGTCAAGCCGCCGAAGATTTGCCGCCGTGTGCGCTGGCCGAGATAGGTATCAAACAGATCCGTGGTATTTTGGCGTAACGTCAGCACTTCATAATAGCGGCTTAATAATAGCTACTTAGGGCTGGGATGCAGTCAAACACCAAGCCCAGTTGCGCGGTGGAGAATCCGTCCGGATCATCGGAGGTCAAAGTCAGAGTTTGTATCTGGCCATCGGAAAATGGTAGCAGCATGGTGACATAATCGGTGCCGCCTACGGCACGAAGCTCCTCAAGAACAGGAAACTGGAATTCTGGATTGTCGATATCGAGGCGCTGACGAACCCCGCCCCGCCCCTCACTCACATGGCGTACCGAGCTGTTGAGATAGGCTGGGTTTTGCAGCGTGCCGTAAGGCGTATCATCCTCGACAACCCCACCATTGCCGCAAATCCAGGTATAGCGCCGCCCGGCCAACTCCGGATGCAACGTCCAAAACCCAACATTCAACCGCCACAGCGGCATGCCAATTTTCTCAAGCTGCTGGGGGAAATTTCGGTCAGAGCGCCCAGCGTCTTGCACTGCCATGCCTCACGCAGTAACCAATCGATCAGCACGCCACCGGCGATCTGCGCAATTGGCGCTTCCGGCAGCGGTTGCTCGCTCAGATACTCCTCCACCAAATGCGGATAAAAGGCGACCATCCCGGCCACGCCCGCGGCCTCCGCCAACGGCGTTTCATAGCTCCAGGCGCCATTCTCGATAGTGCCGCCCGGGAGTTGTAGATGCCAATGATGGGCAGTGCCCTTGAACGGGCAAAACGAGCGGAATTCCGACGGCGCCAACAGATTTTGGATCAGATCCGCCTTGGGGAAATAGCAGGCTGAGGGCAAATAGGTCTCGTGCATCACCCGCACGTCACCGCTCTCCGCAACGACCTGCCCGCCAATCTGCACGCGGATATTGCCCTCGACCGGCTCGACGGAGAGCCGGTAAGGCGCTTGCCCTGATGTATTAGGCTTGGCTTGAGCGGGGAGCTGTGGCACTTCATTCATAGAGTTTAAGATCGCATGCGCATAAAAATTTACAAGGGGGTGGCGGCCTTCTAGAGCGGATTCCCGAGATTGCCCGGCAACAACATATCGCCGTTGATTTCATCGATAGCGGAAAGCCCGGAAAGCCCCATGGCAAGATCCAGCTCACGGCAAAAAATATCAAACACATGAGCAACACCGGCCTCACCGCCCACCGCCAGACCCCAAAACTGCGGCCGCCCGATCAGGCAACAATCGGCGCCGAGCGCCAGGGCTTTGATAATATGGGATCCACGGCGAATACCGCCATCAAGTAGCACCGAGGCGCGGCCATCGATCGCTTCGGCAACACCCGGCAGGGCATCCAACGCCGCTGCCGCGCCATCCATCTGACGCCCGCCATGATTCGAGACAATCACCCCATCAACGCCATTGGCCACTGCCTCTATCGCATCCGCCGGATGGAGAATGCCCTTGAGAATGAGCGGCCCGTGCCACACCCCGCGCAGCCACTCGATATCGCGCCAGGTCGAGCCGGGATCGGCCAGGGTTAGCATGCGCTCAGCCAAGGCGGTAAAATCCTCGCCGTCGCCAGGGCGCTTGTAATTGCCAAATGTGATCTTGGGTATCGAACTTCGCATGCGCAGCAACCAGGGGAGTTTGAACGCCATGCGCGCAATCTCACCGGCGGAGAGACGCGGCGGGATGAGAAAGCCATTGCGCACATCGCGCTCACGGTTGCCAACCAATTGCGTATCGACCGTCACCACCAGCGCATCATAGCCTGCCGCCGCCGAGCGCTCGGCGATCTCACGGGTAAATTCGCGGTCTTTATAAATATAGGTCTGCGCCCAGCGCGGCGCGGCGCCGCTGCCGGCCAGCTCTTCCAACGTACAAACCGAGGCATGGCTCAGGCAATAGGCCGTGCCCGCAGCAGCAGCAGCGCGCGCCGAAGCCAGCTCGCCATCCGGCCACAGCAACCCGGCCAGGCCGGTTGGCCCGACCATCAGCGGCAGCGCTAATTTTTGTCCCATCAATGTCATAGAAAGATCGCGGCTAGCGGCGCCTTGCAGCGGGCGCGGCAACAGGGACACGGCGTCAAACGCGCTCTCATTGCGGCGCAACGTCACCTCATCGCCAGCGCCGCCATCGACAAAATCAAAAATCGCGCGCGGCAACACGCGACGGGCTTCATCACGCAGCGCCGCAACATTAATAGCGCGGCGCTGCCAGGCCGGCAGCCGCCCGCTCACCGTAAACCGCTCAGAGACATTCCGGGAGATCCTTCAGCTAAATACTTATCCGTCAGATTCTAACATAGTCCGGCCATTTGACAGCCCCCGACAGGATGGGTCAATTTCCTTACCATCTGGAGGAGAACGAGATGATTTTATTGCGGAATGGTGCATTGTTCGACGGCGTGATCGGCGAGCTTAGAGCGCCCGTCGATGTGCTAATCGAAGGCACGCGGATCAAGGAAATATCCGAAAAGCCCCTGGCGCCGGGCGATGCTCAGGTCATCGACCTCGCCGGGCGCACCATCATGCCGGGGCTGATCGATGCCCATGTCCATGTTATCGCGGCGGATGCCAATCTCGGCAAGCTCGACGAAATGCCGCGTGCGGTCCTCTATTATTCGGCCAAGCACACTCTGGAACGCGGCCTTCAGCGCGGCTTTACCTCGGTGCGTGATGCCGGCGGCGCGGATTATGGCATCGCCCAAGCAATCGATACGGACATGATTAAGGGCCCACGCCTGTTCTTTTCCGGCAAGGCGCTCAGTCAGACCGGCGGGCATGGCGATTTTCGCGGCTACGAAACATCGATCTGCCAATGCGGCCAGGGCGGCGCCACCATGAGCGTCATTGCCGATGGCGTACCGGCGGTGCGGACGGCGGCGCGCGAGGAACTCAGGCGTGGCGCCACGCAGATCAAGATTATGGCGTCGGGCGGCGTGGCATCGCCGTCAGACCCAATCGGCAATTTACAATATTCCGATGAGGAAATTCGCGCCGCCGTCTGGGAAGCGAAATCGTGGAACACCTATGTCATGGCCCATGCCTATACGCCGGAAGCAATCCGGCGCGCCGTTGGCTTTGGTGTGCGCTCCATCGAACATGGCAATTTGATCGATGATGAGACTGCTGTCCTGGTCGCCATGCGCGGCGCCTTTGTTGTGCCGACGCTGGTCACTTACGAATCCCTGGCGGAATTTGGCCGCACCCAGGGTTTTCCCGATGTCAGCCTACAAAAGCTTGAGCATGTGCGCGAAGCCGGCCTGAAAGCGCTGGAAATCCTGCGACGCGCCGGCGTCAAAATCGGCCTCGGCACGGACCTACTAGGCGAGATGCGCGCCAACCAATCGCGTGAGCTTTCCATCCGGGCGGAAATACAAACCCCGGCCCAGGTGTTGATCTCAGCAACCTCGACCAATGCCGACCTACTCAACCGCGCCGGCGAGCTGGGCGTTATTCAGGCCGACGCCCTCGCCGATATTCTGGTGGTCGACGGCAATCCGCTAAAAGAGATTCATCTGCTGGAGGGGCAGGGTAAGCATCTGGCGTTGATTATGAAGGATGGCGTCATTCACAAGAACAGGCTGGTTTAGATCGCGACGCCCGCTTAAGCTTTTGCCATACATATATTTGCATAACCCCAGGAGAAGATAATGCCTGATTCCGTCTTCGATGCTGTGTTCACGTCGTTTGATTTTCCCATCGTGCCAAAGCGCACGGCGTTGATGATCATCGACATGCAATATCTTGACGCTCATCCGGATTACGGCATGGGCGCGGAGGCCAAGCGCACCGGGGTGACCGCGCAATATGATTATTATTTCGAGCAGCTGGAGCGGGTCGTGATCCCCAACACCCGCCGGCTACTCGACAGTTGCCGCGCCGCTGGCATCGAGATTATTTATCCGCGCATCGGCTCTCTGGTGAAAGATTGCCGCGAGGTCAGCCTGCTGCACAAGCGGATCAATCTGCTAGCTTCCGCCGGCAGCCGCGAGCAGGATATCCTTGACGAGATTACTCCACTTGAGAACGAACTCGTCATCACCAAGGGCGCTTCGGGCGTATTCAATGCCACGGCGATTGATCAGATTTTACGCAATATGAGGATCGACACGCTGATCATGACCGGCGTGGTGACCAATTATTGTGTCGAGACGGCGGTGCGCGATGCAGGGGACCGCAGCTTTAACGTGATCCTCGCCAGCGATGCCTGCGCTGCAATGTCAGAAGTGCATCAGCAATTAGCGCTTGAGATTCTGGATGGCGTCTATTGCCGGGTGAAAAGCACCGATCAAATCCTCGAAGAACTCGCCGAGGGCAGCCAACAAAACGCCGCTGAATAAAGGCGTCCGCTACGCGAGCTTATCCAGAGGCGCTTTTGCCGCTTTTAGATCGGCAGTGTCAAAGCCTTCTGTAAACCAACCATAGAGCGGTGCCAGTAGGTCGCGGGCCTCATCCGTTTTGTTTTAACCGTGCCAAAGCTCGACCAAGCTGGTCGCGGCGCGAAGCTCCCACGATTTGGCCTTGTGCGAGCGCGCCACGTCGATTGCCTGAAGAAAACAAGCCTCCGCCTCAGAGCCATTCGCGCCATCGCTTTCAAGCAGGAGTTGGCCTCTGAAGCGTAATAAATCCGGTGCCCACAAGACTTCGTCCGTGCGCTCAATTGTGGCAAGTGCCTCGGCAACGATTTCAAGACTTGCCTCGATCTGACCATCTCGGCTCAAACAACCGGCCAGCAACCGTTGCCAATAAGGCGTGACCGAGAAGGAACCAATAGCGTGGCAGCCCTCAATTCCCTGGCGAATCCCGGCGATACCGCCGCTGCGGTCACCCGTCTCAAAACGTGCCCAACCCGACAGGGTATTGGCCCAGGCGGTATATTGCACAAAGCCTCTTTCCTGAGCGAGTTCAGCAAGGGCATTGGCGTTCTCAAGCACCGCTTTAGGCTCGCCTCTAAACACATGAGCCATGCCCAAACACCAATGCCCAACCGCTACACTAATCGGATGATCCAATTCTTTAGCTAACGCCATGCCTTGCATCGCTTTATCCAGGGCCTGATCCGGATACCCGATGCCATAATAAAGCCAAGCACTAACCGAATAGCTGCCGACACAGTAATTGGATCCGCCGAGGCGAAGGGCGTATTCGTCATGAATTGCGCGATCATATTTGGCCGTTACTTGATCGAGGTAGGTTTGGGCCAAATCCGATTCGCCAAGAAAGATAAGCACATAGCCAAGCGAGCGCAGAGCGGCGAGATCAGCGCCGGGTTCCGGCATGTTCTTGGCCAGATCAACGAGCTGCTCGGAGACACGCCTTGTCACTTGTAGATTGCTTGCCAGAAGATGAAATAACGACAGGCCCTGCAGCACCGAAAATTCTTTTTCGGTATTGCCAATTTCCCGGCTTAACTCCAAAGCGCGGCGCAGGGTCGGTTCCACATCCGCCGAGGCATACCCCTTGGTGGCGATCAGGGCCGGGCTCATCGGCATCAGCAAATTCAACTCTAGCTGCGCCCGGCCAGGCCCGGGCGGCATGGCACCATGCACCTCCAACCCTTTGCTAAGATGGGCAGGCTTCCTTGTTTGCCGATATGCGCAATGAGCGCGCGCCGTCGGTGCAAAAATAGTTGATCGCCAATTCGTTCTCGCCGGCCTCGCAATAGTGATGCGCTAGCAGTTCGGGATTTGTCTCGACAATATCGGAGAAGCCGGATTCCAGCAGGCGCACCACTTGCAAATGATGCTGCCGACGGGTACGGCACAGCAGCGAGCCATAAGCCGTATCCTGAACCAACGCATGCTTAAAAATATATCTGGCGCGCGGCGGGCGGCCGCGCTGATAGAGCAGCTCCGCATCGACCAATTGGCTGAGCCCTTCCTGCAAATCGCTTTCATTGCTGGCCGAAAGGCCGGAGATCATCTCATAGGCAAATTCGTGCCCGAGCACCGAGCCGAGCTGCGCCAACTCGCGCACCTGCGGCAGACGATCGAGTCGCGCCATCAAAGATTCCTGCAGCGTGTCGGGAATGGCCAATGAGGATAGCGGCCCATTGAGCTCAAAACGCTCACCTGTATCGCGCAGGATATCGGAGGCGAGAATAGTCCTGGTAAGCTCTTCCACATAGAGCGGCACGCCACCTGCCTTGGTGACGATATGATCGACCACTTCGCCCAGCAACGGCTTCATGCCGGCGAGGCGGGCAATCAGCGCCGCCGCATGCTGGCTTTCCAGCCGATTAAGAGTGATCGGCGTAATGTGCGAGCGCGCCAGCCAGGGCGGGACAAAATCCGGTCGCGCGGTAAGCATGATCAGCAGAGAGGCGGTCGGCTCCTGATCGATCAACAGGCCGATCAGCTCGAGGGTTGAGGGATCAGCCCAGTACAAATCTTCCTACAATTGCAGCAGCGGCGCGCGCTCCGCACTCTCGAGGATCATGGCGATGATCACATCCTGAGTGCGCTGCTTCTGCTGATTGGGCGTGAGGTCGAGCGTCGGATAGCGATCCTCCGGCACGGCCAGGGACATCAACTCGGCCACCAGCGGCACCGTCTCGTCAATTGGCTGGTCATAGATCTCCATGACGGCCACAAGCTTAGCCAAGCGCGCTTCGGCATCGTCATCCGGCTGCCAGCCGGTCAGCCGTTTGAGAAATTCGATAACCGGATAGAGGGTTGAATTGGTGTGATAGGGTTAACTGCGCAGCGCTATTTGCATTTGCCCTTCAGCGCGCACCACCGCGCGCTGGCCATCGACCAACACGCTCTTTCCGATGCCGGCCTCGCCGCTGGTCGAGACCACTTGGCCGCGCGCCTCTTCCTGAACGCTCTGCCAGGCGCGGCGCAACAGGCCGATCTCTTCATCGCGCCCGACCAGCTCTGGAATTTCCGCATTCCCTTCCGCGCCGGTGAAAAAATCCTCGTCCGCCGCATCATGGTGCAGGCCGCTCACCTCCCACAGCTTGACCAGACCCGCGATGCCTTTCAGCTCCGTAGCTTCCATCTCTGAATAGAAAAACGCATCGCCGGTGATTTCCTTGGTCAGGGCGCCGATGACGATACCGTTGCGTCCGGCCAGGCTCTGCAAGCGTGCGGCCATATTCGGCGCCTCGCCAACTACCGTGCGCTCCTGCGCCATGCCCTCGCCGATAACCTCACCGACCATGACGATGCCGGTGGCGATGCCGATGCGCACGGCAATTTCAACATCCATATAGCGCCCGACCGTCTGGTTGAGCCCGGCCATAGCGTCGACAATCGCCACGGCGCTGCGCACCGCGCGCTCGGCGTCGCGCTCAAGCGCTTTCGGATAGCCGAAATAAACCAAAATGCCATCGCCCATATATTTGGCGATATAGCCGCTATATTCCTGAATGAGTTTGGCGCAAGTTTCCTGATAGGCGCGGATGACGTCTTGCAGATCTTCCGGATCGAGGCGGGTGGAAAGCGCCGTTGAATCGGCCAGGTCGCAGAACATCACCGTCAGCGAACGGCGCTCCACATCATTGCCCCGCTGAGCTGCGGGCGGCATCTTGGGCGCGAGCGATGATGCGAGAGTGGCAGGGGCCGAAGCAGACGTGGAAGCAATGGGAGCGACTGCCTCAGACACCGGTGGAATCACAGTGGCACCGGTTCCGGCCGCCTTCAGCAAGCGCAAACGATTGCCGAGCGAAACGCCCAATCCCGCCAAATGATCTTCCGTCAGGTAGCCTAGAATATCTGTGCCGATGTCATTAGCTACAAAAATATCGACTTATTTAGAGAGCCCCAACTTATCCAGCCAGGCTCTTATATCTTCACTTAATTTGCTGTCTCCCCTTGCAGGAATTAATAGCAGAATTCCGCAAAACAACAATTATGAAAGCGCATCAACGCGCGCCAGAATGCGCTTCATATTGCTGGGCGTCATCAATTCCTCCGGCGAAAATGCCAGCGAAACGGCGCCGAACAATTGCGCCCGGCCTTCCGCATCGCGGCTGAGCGCTTGATTGAACGCCGCCAGCTCCGGGTCTGGCTTGGCAAAGGCCGCGAGCCGGAGGGTGAAATCATAATAGGGTAGCAGCCAATCATCGCGGGCGCGCTCAAATTCAGTTAATTCCGCCGCCAGCGTTTCCTCATCTGCCACATTCCTCGCATCCCCCAGACCGCGATCAACCGCCGTGACCAGCATGTCGGCGCTGGCAAAGGCGCTGGCTATGCCCTGGGCAGTTACTGGGTCCTTCTTCATGCCGGCATCGCCGACCAACGCCCAGCCCGGCCCCCAGGCGCGGCGCACGAAGCTGCGCGTGCAGCCTGAATAAAAGCGATCAATTTGCTCACCCTCAGCCAGCGCGGCGGCGAGCTCGGGTGCGATACGCTTCAGCATGGCATGAAAAGCCGCCTCTTTATGACGCCGCGCTTTCAGAAAATCGCCATGCATCAGATTGGCGGAAACCAACACGCTGCCATCGCTTGAGGGGAAGGCGAACGCGCCGGCGCCCGCACGGATGGTGATGTGCAAATGATCGATCGGCACGCCCCGCCAATAGCTCCAGATATTGCTTTGCAGTGGCGGCTCCACATGATGCTCGGCAGCGCCAGCACATTTGGCGACCATTGATGCCGGGCCATCGGCGCCGATCACCAGTTGGGCGCGGGCGCTGAATTCCCGCCCCGCTTTATCTTTGCCGCGCACGCCAACAACGCGCCCATTGGCAAATATCAAATCACTGACCCGGCAATTGCTACGCAACTCAGCGCCGGCGCGTTCGGCGGCATCGGCCAGCGCGCCATCGAGAATATCCCGCCTCGGTGCCAGGGAGTGCGCCATGCCGGAAATCGGCGGTGGCGGCCCGTGCAGCTTTGCGCCATGTAAATCCACCGTCCAATCGGTGAAGCTGGTGGCGCGCGCCGCAAGCGCATCCAATAAGCCCCAATCGCGCAGGTAAGCGACGCCCAGGGGATGGATCAAATGGGTGGAGTGGGCCATGTTGGACGGCATGGCGTCCCGTTCCAACAGCAGCACGGAGCGACCTTTTGCCGCCAATAGCATTGCCGTCGGCGCCCCGGCGCAGCGCGCGCCGACGACGATTACGTCATATTCGTTAACGTCCCGCTTAGTCAAGATTTCAGGCTCAGCCGCCCCGCTAGAGCATCTCGCATGCGCTCACGCGAGATGCTCTAACTCTTATGCACTGTCGCCCGGCTCATAGGTTACCGCGCGGCCATCGGAGTCGGTCAGGGTGAGGCGGCCCGACTGCTGCGGATCGCCGTCTAAAATTGTAGCGCCTGACTCTTTACGTGACGGCCAGGGCTCGATTCCCGTCTGTTCACTGCTCTGCTTGAATTCGATCATTGCTGCTCTCCTCTTAGGGTTTCGTTTTAGGGCGCTTAATTCTTGTTATTTTGAGGCAATACTGATGCAGAACGCCCCGCAATTTCGATTTTAATGGATTGGCGCGGTGTGGTGCAATGCGTTATTCACCCGCTCGATCAGGGCTGGAACCGGTATTCGGCGCGTCGATGCGATATAGAAATCATGACCTTCGAACACATCAACACCAGGATGTTCCTGCTGCCACTGATGCACGGCGGCATCGCGCTCACCAACCAACTCGATGATCTGCGGGCGGAACAAGCGCAGCATGGCGGTGATTCAGCGGTTGGTGGTAAAGAGACCAATCGGCTGGCCGGACCGGTCCATGGAGACGCCGATAATATGGCTGATGGTATCGTTCCAACCTTCCGCATCGGATTTCTGCGCCGCACAAGCTGGGTTTGATGTAAGTCAAAAAGCCGCTTCACATTCACTTGGAAGCCGTTCGAAACGAACTCGGGATCAAAAAAAGGGAGGCCGTATTCGGCCCCCCTTCATTCGCAATGATCGAACTTACTCAGGTCAATCCGGCGAGGCCCCGCAGGACATAATGCAGGATGCCACCATGGCGGAAATATTCTGCTTCTTCTGCGGTATCGATGCGGCACGGCAGGTCAAGGCTCTCCACTGTGCCATCGGCGCGAGTGATGCGGCAGGCGACCAACATGCCAGGCGTAACGCCGCCGGCAACGCCTTCGAGATCGACCACCTCAGAGCCATCAAGGCCGAGGGTCTTGCGAGTGACGCCGTCCGGAAACAGCAGCGGCAACACGCCCATGCCGACCAGATTGGAGCGGTGAATCCGCTCAAAGCTCTCAGCGATCACTGCTTTCACACCGAGCAGGCGCGTGCCCTTGGCGGCCCAATCGCGCGATGAACCGGTGCCATATTCCTTGCCGGCGAAGACCACCAAGGGCGTATCCTCACCTTCATATTCCATCGCCGCTTCAAACATCGAGGTCTCGCGGCCATCCGGCATATGGCGGGTGACGCCGCCTTCGGTGCCGGGCGCCACCTCGTTGCGGATGCGCACATTGGCAAACGTGCCGCGCATCATCACTTCATGATTGCCGCGCCTGGAACCGTAGGAATTGAAATCCCCCTGGCCGACCTGGCGTTCGGTGAGATAGGCGCCGGTCGGCGATTCCAGCTTAATCGCGCCCGCCGGAGAGATGTGATCGGTGGTGACGCTGTCGCCGAGGAGCGCCAGAATACGCGCGCCGCTGACATCGCTAAGCGCTGCCGGCTCGGCTTTTATGCCGTCGAAATAAGGCGGGTTCTTCACATATGTGCTGTCCGCCTGCCATTCATAGGTGAGCCCGGTAGGCGCATCAATCGCCTGCCACTCGGCACTGCCGGAGAAGGCATCGGCATATTGTTCAGCGAACATTTCCGGCGCTACCGATGCATCAACGGCAGCGCGCACATCGTCATTGCTCGGCCAGATATCCTTGAGGTAGACCGGATTGCCATCGCCGTCCTCACCCAGCGCCTCGGCAGTGATGTCCACATTCATGCTGCCGGCGATGGCGTAAGCGACGACCAGCGGCGGCGAGGCGAGATAATTGGCGCGGACATGCGGGCTGATACGACCCTCAAAATTGCGGTTGCCGGAAAGTACCGATGTCACCACCAGATCGCCCTCGTTAATGGCGTCGACGATTTCATCGGCCAGCGGCCCGGAATTGCCAATACAGGTGGTGCAGCCATAACCGACAGTGTTAAAGCCGAGGGCATCGAGATCGCCCTGCAAATCAGCCTTGGCGAGATATTCGCTGACCACTTTGGAGCCCGGCGCGAGCGATGTTTTCACCCACGGCTTGACCTTCAGGCCGCGCTTGACGGCGTTCCGCGCCAGCAGCCCGGCGCCGAGCATGACGCTCGGGTTGGAGGTGTTGGTGCAGCTGGTAATGGCGGCGATCACAATATCGCCATGACCAAGTTGATGATCCATGCCGGCGACGGCTGCGGTGGTGGCGCTTTTTTCTGCCGCAATGCCAAGTTCACCGGTCAGCGCCTTGGCGAAGGCGGGCGCCCCGTCGGATAGAAAGATTTTATCCTGCGGGCGTTTTGGCCCGGAGATGCTGGGTTTGACGCTGCCGACCTCGAGCTCCAGCGTATCTGTGAAGATCGGGTCCGGCGTATCCGCATCGCGCCACATGCCCTGCGCTTTTGCATAGGCCTCGACCAGTTCAATGCGTTCGTCATCGCGTGCGCTTAGGCGGAGATAATTGATGGTTTCGGAATCAATCGGGAAAAAGCCGCAAGTGGCGCCATATTCCGGTGCCATGTTGGCGATGGTCGCCTGATCGGCGAGCGACAGCTCATCCAGGCCAGGGCCGTAAAATTCGACGAACTTGCCGACCACGCCTTTCTTACGCAGCATCTGCACCACCGTCAGCACCAGATCGGTGGCCGTCGTACCTTCGCTCAGGCCGCCGGAAAGGCGGAAGCCAATGACCTCGGGCACCAGCATGGAAATCGGCTGACCGAGCATCGCCGCCTCGGCCTCGATGCCGCCGACGCCCCAGCCGAGCACAGCCAGGCCATTGACCATAGTGGTGTGACTATCAGTGCCAACCAACGTATCGGGATAGGCGATGGTGGTGCCGTCGGCTTCGGCGGTCCACACCACTTGCGCGAGATGCTCGAGATTAACCTGATGGCAGATGCCGGTGCCCGGCGGTACAACGCGGAAATTTGAAAATGCCTGCTGGCCCCAACGGAGGAACGAATAGCGCTCTTCATTGCGTTCCATCTCAATGGCGGTGTTGTCCTTGAGCGCCGTGGAACTGGCGAAACGATCCACCATGACCGAATGATCGATTACCAGATCGACCGGCGAGAGCGGGTTGATCTTGTTGGGGTCACCGCCCAATGCCGCCATGGCGGCGCGCATGGCAGCCAGATCGACCACCGCCGGCACGCCGGTGAAATCCTGCATCAACACCCGCGCCGGGCGATAGTTGATCTCCTGGCTCGAGCGGCGCTCCTGCAGCCACGCGGCCAGACCCTTAATATCGTCCACGGTGACAGTCTTGCCATCCTCGTAACGCAGCAAGTTTTCGAGCAACACCTTAAGTGAATAGGGCAGGCGCGAAATATCTCCGAGGCCGGCCTTTCCGGCGGCCTCCAGGCTGTAATAATCATAACTGCGCCCACCAACATTCAAAGTACGGCGGGTATTGAGCGAATCCTGGCCAAGCGCGATCACGAAGGCATCTCCTATATATGCAAGATAATTTTAAATTGGGGCGCGGAGTGTAACATTCAATTCATTAAGTCAAAGCCCCGTTTAAAGCGAATATTTGAGGAATCTCATAATATCTCAAGCAAACGGCACCTCCATTCCGGAATGCACCCAGCATTGCGGCAAGGGCTACCGCCCGCCCGAGTTAATACGAGCTAGCCAAGCGGGCGGATGCCCACGCCCGGCGCTTGAGGGCAAAAATTAAAGACCCGACGGCTCCTCGATCTCGGGCTTTTCTTCTTCAGCCTTCATCTTCTTCAGCCTGTTTGATGTCCTGGAGGAAATCTATAGCCTCATCCATCGCGGTTTCCCGCGCCTGAACATGTGGCTCATGCGCACATTCAGGGATGAGCACGGTCTTGGCGTGATCGCCAATTCCGGTCTTGATGCGCTCCAACTGCTCGGGCGTGCCATATTCGTCATCCACCCCTTGCAGGGACAATACCGGCGCTTTGATGGCGCCGAGCGTCTCCGGCGGAATAGACCAATCTCGAAATTCCGGTGACAGCCAGATATTGGCCCAGCCGTGGAACATGCTTTTGGTATTTTTGCCGTGATAGAGCCGAAGGCGCTTTTCCAGATCGGTTGTCTTGAAGCGCTCGACCGCCGCCCGCACCCCATCGAGGGAAACTTCCTCAACAAACACATGCGCCGCCTCGGTAATCACGCCAAGCGTACGTTCCGGATAAAGCGCGGCATACAACAGCGCTATGGAGCCGCCATCGCTATGGCCGAACAAAATCACCTTGTCCAAGCCGAATGCCTCAATGATTTGCGGCAGGACGAATTTAGCCTCGCGTTGCATGAAATCAGCTTTGCGCGTCCCCATCAGCCGGTCCGAACCGCCATGACCGAGGCGCTCATAGACCAGCGCATTGCAACCAGCAGCGCGCACCAAGGTATCGGGAAAATGCTTCCACTGGGCGATGCTGCCGAGACCTTCATGCAAAAATATAACTGTCGGACCGAAGCGTGGGCCGAGGCCATAGGAAACCGCGCGCACCAGATGACCATCGGCGCGCACTTCCAACACCGGTGAATCGTCCGGGCTGGTTTCCTTATGCCCGGTCACCAGGCCAGGGCGTAAAATACGCCCCGACATGGATTTGCGGCTGAGCAATCGCTTTAACATCTTGCTGCCCGCTCTCCACGTCTGCTCTTCAATGCCTTGCCGATACGAGATTGCGCCGATAGCTTATCCCATTCGCCCTGCGCGCCGTATTTTTTAAGCGCGTGGAGCTTGCGGCGCAACGGCGAGGAATGAATGAGCGACGGCGAGAAACGCTTCGAAGCAGAGAATGTGGCCTGCATCCGGGGAGAACGACCAGTATTTTCCGGCCTTTCCTTCAGCCTGGCAACCGGCGGCGGGCTGATTCTGCGCGGCCCCAATGGCTCGGGCAAATCCAGCTTGTTGCGCATTTTGGCCGGTTTTCTAAAACCGGTCGGCGGCAACCTCGGCTGGAACGATGTGGACCCGCAGGAAGCGCCCGAGATACATCGCGCCCGCACGCATTATGTTGGCCATATGGAAGCCATCAAGCCAACCCTCACGGTGAATGAGCATCTCGCCTTTTGGGCCCGCGCCAAAGGCTTCAAACGCCCGGCCGATAATATTCTGCAAGCGCTGGATCTCGACCCGCTAGCCGATGTGCCGGGGCGCTTTCTCTCCGCCGGGCAAAAGCGCCGCCTGTCGCTCACCCGCCTGTTGGCGACACCGGCGGATTTATGGCTGCTCGACGAGCCGAGCGTGACCCTGGATGTGCAATCGACGGCGCGGCTTGAAGATATGCTGGCGGCGCACCGCGCCAGTGGCGGCATGGCGATTGTCGCCACCCACGCCGAAATCGCCCTGCCCGGCGCCGAAGTTATTGATATGGCCGGCTACCGTATCGCCATCGACACCCTGCTCGGCGCACCACAAAAGGCTGCTGGCGGGCCGACAGCCGCCGGCGAGCCGGATTACGGCGAATGGTAACCGCCTTTTTTAACCTAGTCGGGCGCGATCTCCGCCTGGCGCTGCGTGGCGGCATCGGCAGCCTGGTCGCCATGGTGTTCTTTGTCATTGCCGCCACTCTGTTTCCACTCGGCGTCGGCCCGGAAAGCGCGCTTCTTGAGCGTATTGCGCCCGGCGTGCTCTGGGTGTGCGCCCTGTTAGCCACCATGCTGTCGCTCGGCCGCATGTTTCAAGATGATTATGACGATGGCAGCCTGGAGGTTATCGCGCTCGGGCCGCTGCCGCTTGAAATGGTGGTGCTAGCCAAGATTCTGGCCCATTGGCTGACCACCGGCCTGCCGCTGATCATTGCAGCACCGGCGCTCGCGATACTCCTCAATATGAGCATGCAAGGCTTTGCCGTGCTCATAATCTCGCTGCTGCTCGGCACGCCCATTCTCAGCCTGATCGGTTCTGTTGGCGCGGCGCTCACGGTTGGCCTCAAGCGCGACGGGGTTTTGATATCCCTGCTGGTCCTGCCGCTCTATGTTCCGGTATTAATATTTGCCGTCGGCGCCGTGGAAGGGGCAATCTTTGGCTTGGGTGCTCAGGCAAATTTGCTTATTCTCGCTGGCGGGTTTTTATTCTTTCTCGTATTGACCCCTTGGGCCAGCGCGGCGGCTCTCAGAATGGCTTTGGAGTAGCGCCAACAAGAATGGCTTTAGAATAATGCCCAACAGGTATGAACTAGAAGGACAACATGGCGATAAAGAAGAAAAAAGCAGGCACTGGCATTCATTTTTTCGCCAATCCGGCGCGGTTTTTGCGCTTTGCCCGACGAATCTACCCATGGACGGCGATTATTGCCGTTGCCTGCATTGTCGCCGCTCTGGCGCTTGGCCTCGCCGTGGTGCCTGCCGATTACCGCCAGGGCGATGCCTATCGCATCATTTTCATCCATGTGCCGGCCTCATGGATGGCGCTGATGATTTACGTCATTATGGCCGCGGCCTCCGCCGCCGGCTTTATCTGGCGCCACCCGCTGGCTGATCTCGCGGCCAAGTCAAGCGCGCCGATCGGCGCCTGCTTCACCTTTATCAGTCTGGTCACCGGCTCGCTCTGGGGCGAGCCCATGTGGGGCACCTGGTGGGTGTGGGACGCACGCGTCACCTCGATGCTGGTGCTGCTGTTCCTCTATCTCGGCTATATCGCGTTGCACAGCGCCTATGACGACCCGACCAAGGGCGCGCGCGCGGCGGCTATTTTGGCGCTGGTCGGCGTGATTAATGTGCCGATCATCAAATTCTCCGTCGATTACTGGAATACGCTGCACCAGCCGGCGACGATCTCTAAATTTGACCGGCCGTCCATGGATGCCTCTATGATCACGCCTTTGCTGCTCATGGTGGCCGGTTTCATCGCTTTTTACTTGGTTGTGCTGATTATCCGCCTGCGTTCTGAGATCGCGGCGCGGCGCATTCGCAACCTGCGTTTGGCGCAAGTTGGAAATTAGAAAATAAATATCGAAAACCCCTGGATAACGGGAAGATCACACCAATTTAATATGCAATACCCGGCGCAAGCCTTTAAACTGTCCAGATCGACCTAACGAAACCGCTTCAAGACGAGTTTTATTGCAATGTCCTTCTTTGAAATGGGTGGTTACGCCGCCTATGTCTGGCCTGCTTTCGGCGTTGGCGCCGGCGTGCTGATCGCCCTGCTGTTACTCAGCCTGCGTAGCCTGCGGCGCCGCGAGGCCGTACTGCGACAGCTTGAAGCAGCCGGCGGCGGGCGCCGCGGGCGCGGCATTGCGGATGATAATGACACAGACGACAATGATGATGCCGCCCCACATGAAGCGGAAAAACATGAATCTGAAGCGGAAGCAATATGAAGCGTAAACATCGTCGCCTCGCCTTTGTCGGCCTTGGCATGGCGACGCTTGGCCTCGCCGCCGCGCTGATCCTGCTCGCCTTTGACGACAATTTGGTGTTCTTCTTCAGCCCGACGGATATGGAGACGCGCGAATTCACCTCGGATCAGCGCCTGCGCATCGGCGGCCTGGTCGAAGAAGGCAGTGTGGTGCACGATCAAGACGGCCTGACTGTGCGCTTTAATATCACCGATCTCTCGGCAATTGTCGCCGTCAGCTATAAAGGCGTGCTGCCGGATTTGTTCGATGAAGGCCAGGGCGTGATTGCCGAGGGCCATATGCAAGGAAATATGCTGCGAGCCGACGAGATATTGGCCAAGCATGACGAAAATTACATGCCGCGCGAAGTTGCCGATGCCTTGAAGCAATCCGGCCAATGGCAAGGCGAAGAGGTTAAAGAATGATCGCTGAGATCGGCCATTATGCGCTCATTCTGGCGCTTGCCCTGGCGGTAGTGCAGAGCACCCTGCCGCTGATCGGTGCGTGGCGCGGCAATGCCGCTTTGATGGCCGTCTCGCGCCCGACGGTCGCCGGGCAGTTCGTCTTTATCTCGCTCGCCTTCGCCTGCCTGATGTACGCCTATGTAGTGTCCGATTTTTCGGTCGCCAATGTGTTTGAGAACTCCCACTCGGCCAAGCCGCTCATGTATAAATTCACCGCTGTTTGGGGCAATCATGAAGGCTCGATGCTGCTCTGGGTGTGGATTTTAGCGCTTTACGGTGCGGCTATCGCCGCCTTCGGCGGCAATCTACCGCCGGGTTTAAGGGCGCGGGTGCTCGCCATCCAGGGGCTCATCGGTGTCGGCTTTTTGGTCTTTCTGCTGGCCACATCGAACCCGTTCCTGCGCCTTGATCCGGTGCCGCTGAATGGCCGTGATCTCAATCCGCTGTTGCAGGACCCGGGCCTCGCCTTCCATCCGCCGCTGCTTTATTTCGGCTATGTCGGCCTTTCAGTCGCCTTTTCCTTTGCCGTTGCGGCACTGATCGAGGGCAAAGTTGATCCCGCCTGGGCGCGTTGGGTGCGGCCGTGGAGCCTGTTATCCTGGTCGGCGCTCTCCGCCGGAATCGTGCTCGGCTCGTGGTGGGCCTATTATGAACTTGGCTGGGGCGGCTTCTGGTTTTGGGATCCGGTCGAGAATGCCTCCTTTATGCCATGGCTGATGGCAACGGCACTTCTACACTCGGCGATCGTCGCCGAGAAGCGCGATGCGCTGAAAAGCTGGACCGTTCTCCTCGCCATTCTTGGATTCTCGCTCAGCCTGATGGGCACCTTCCTGGTGCGCTCCGGCATGCTGACCTCGGTGCATAGTTTTGCCGCTGATCCGGCGCGCGGCGTTTATATCCTCGGTTTCCTGGTACTGGTTGTCGGCGGCTCGCTGTCGCTTTACGCCTGGCGGGCACCGTCCATGCGCGCCGGCGGACGCTTCCGCCCGATCTCGCGCGAGGGTGCCTTGGTGATCAATAATCTGCTGCTGGTCACTGGCTGTGCGGCGGTCTTTATCGGCACGCTTTATCCGCTCATTCTCGACGCCCTCTCCGGCGAAAAGGTCTCAGTCGGGCCGCCGTTCTTTGAATCCTCCTTTGTCTGGATCATGGCGCCGTTGCTCGTTTTGGCCGCAGCCGGCCCGTTGATGGCCTGGAAGCGCGCCGATCTTGCTGGCGTTGCCCAACGCCTGACCATCGCCTTCGTGACGGCGGCGGTGGCGGCGGTCCTGTTGGTGGCGATCCGCGGCGGGCCGTGGGGGGCGATCCTTGGCCTGACCATCGCCGCCTGGCTGATCGGCGGCGTAGCGGCGGAATTTTTCGAGCGCCTCCGCCTCTTTCGCGTGCCGCTGATGGATAGTTTGCGCCGCGCCCGATTGCTGCCGCGCTCGGCCTGGGGCATGAGCCTGGCCCATGCCGGTATCGCGGTATTGATCGCCGGTGCGGTCGGCGCCAGCAATTGGCAGACCGAGAGCATCCAGGTGATGCAAGTGGGCGAGGCCACCTCCGTGGCCGGGTACGATTTTACCTTTGTCTCGCTCGATAATTCGCAGGGGCCGAACTATGACCGCCGCGTCGGTGAAATCCGCGTTGAACAGGATGGTGAATTGTTCGCGACACTCTATCCCGAAAAACGCAAATATTGGGTGCAGGGTACCGATACAACGGAAGCGGCGATCCATACCACTTGGCTGGCTGATATTTATGTCGCCATTGGCGACCCGGCGCCGGGCGGCGGCGTTGCCGTCAGGATTTATCACAACCCTCTGGTGCCGTGGATATGGCTTGGTACACTGATCATGGTAATTGGCGGATTGGTCTCGCTCAGTGACCGGCGCCACCGCGTCGGCGCGCCAAATCGTGCGCGGCGCGCCCGGCGCGCTGGCGAGCCGGCTCAGCCATCCCAGCCAAA
>Ga0209403_10000671_pt1 | contig 48965 bp, 44 predicted proteins | sample ArcticOcean_MG_C_8_FD_187440 | JGI IMG/M metagenome (GOLD analysis project Ga0209403, IMG submission 187440) | Marine microbial communities from western Arctic Ocean - ArcticOcean_MG_CB11_86 (SPAdes) (version 2) | ecosystem: Environmental > Aquatic > Marine > Oceanic | place: Arctic Ocean... | reverse complement strand
CGCGGAGCTGAGCGCCCGGAAGGCGGCCAGGAGGGCTCAGGTGGCCGCTGACGCCGGCGTCGATTTTGTACTACTGTGTCCCCCCCACTACTCGCTGCCAACCGAGGACGACATCTTCCTCCACCACAAGTACGTGAACGACCGGGTAGACATCGGCCTAGTGCTGTACAACAGCTTCTGGGTTATGCCGAAGCCTGGCTACTCCTTCAGTAGGGCCCTGTTCGAGCGCTTCGCGGACCTGGAGAACATTGTCGGATTGAAGTGGAGTGCGCCCAGCATAGACCAGTATGTCGGGATGCAGCAGCTCTACGGCGATCGGTTCGTCTTTGTCGAAAATGCGCCGTTCTTTTCCCAAGGCTCAAAGTATGGCATGCGGGCCTTCGTTGATGTGTACGGCAACGTGGCTCCGAGGCTTTCACTGCACCGGATTGACCTGATAGAGCAGGGGAAGTTCGACGAGTACGACGCGCTTTACAAACAGCTATGGTTCGAGCCGGTCTATGGCCCGGGAGGCGACACTCCACCCGCCAACCCGATGGTCGCCGACGGACCCCATGCACTGATTCTGCTGAAGGCGATGGGATTGGATGCGGGCCCATGGTTCCCTGGACAAGCATCACCGTCCGATGCGTATATTGAGCACTACAAGAATCTGGTCGTAACCAGCGGTGCTATGGACTGGGTGGACTGGAATCAGTCTGTCCTAGGATAGGTCTTGTCTATAGGTGCCATTTCAGGTGCCAGACTTTATCATCCTGGACGAATTGAAGGATCTGGGGCTGGGCTCCTGGGCTATTGATACCAGGGGATGCCCCTCCCCAGATTCTTCGTCGGGACTCCTCAGAATAACATGAGTCAAGCGACCATATTTTCTGATCAGGCAACAGGAAGGACCAAGAGATATGAGGCTGATTATCACGGGCTGCGAGTATTCGGGTACGAGTACGCTGGCGAAAAATGTCGCGGGGTGGATCGAGGAGACGCTCGGGCCGCCTATACCCCAGGGCATGCCGCCTTTCCACGACCACTTTGCGTTCCCTGACATCGGCCACGGCGACCTCACGGAAGAGGAGTACGTCCAGGTCAACGCCCTGAGCCCTAAGCTCAAGGCGATGATCCAGAACCACCAGATCATGTATCACCTGAACGACGCTTTCTACGCCGATCACGACAACATCATGGTCGGATTCCACATCGAGGACGCGGTCTACGGGCCGCTGTACTACGACTATGGCCATGATGGCAGTCGCTCTGCCATCGGGCGCAATATCGAGAATCACATCATGGCGATCGCTCGCGACACCGTGCTGGTGCTGCTGAAGGCGTCCCCAGAGGCGATAGCGAAGCGGCTCAAGGAGTCACCCCATCCCCGAGGCGTGCTCAAGGAACAGGACATTGAAAAAGTCCTCGCGCGCTTTGATGAGGAAGCAGCCGCCTCCACTCTCCGGTACCGGCTCACCTACGATACGACCGATATGACCCCGGAGGAGACCTTGGCCCAGTTCGCCAAGGACATCGGTCCGCACCTGTCAGAAAGCGACCGCTCACGTCTCCTAGCCCATCAAGCACTTGGGAGTTAGAGACTAACGGTTGGAGGGCTAGCTAAAATGGGTTTGAGACCGCGTTGAGCAGAGGGTCGAAGCCCCTTTGCCAAGACACAAGAGGTGTAACCCCCTGCCCGACTCTGATTTTGGGGTGTGCAGAGGGGCTCCTCCCCTCTGCCGGGGCTCGTGGGGGTGCCCCACACAATTACATATAATTCCCATATCTCTTTAGAAGACGAGCAAAAGGAGGTCCGGCCATGGCTACAGAAGTTAGCGACCAGGCGAAAGTCGCGTTACTGGAAAAATTCGGAAATGCGTGGAACGACCACGACATCGACGTGCTGATGGACTGCATGGCCGACGAGTGCGAGTTCTTTGGCTCGACGGGGCCGCATGTCAACGGCTCGCAATTCCTGGGCCGAGAGAAGGTCCGCGAGGGCTACCAATGGTTCCTCGATAACTTCCCTGACGGGCAGTGGAACGACCCGCAACACTTCGTGAACGGCGACCGTGGTGTCTCCGAGTGGAGGTTCACGGCGACGATGCCCGACGGCACCTCCATTGAGGCCAACGGGTGCGACATGTTCACCTTCCGTGACGGCAAGATCTCCGTAAAGGACTCTTACCGCAAGAACCGCACAACGTCATGAAGGGCCTTCGAACGTGTGGCTCTAACCGGCGGTGAGGTGGGCAAGTGACCAAGAACAACACCGAACAGAAAAATATCGCCGCTCTGAAGGCGTTCGGCCTCGCCGGTGATCGCTACGACATCGACGCGATGATGGCGCTGATGACCGAGGACTGCGTGTTCAATAGTTCCTTCGGACCGGAAGCCCACGGGACCCGCTATCAGGGGCTGGACCAGATGCGAGAAGCACTCCAGTGGTTCCTGGAGGACCGCTCCTCGGACAGCAAGTGGACCAACCCCAAACACTTCGTGAAAGGCGACAGGGGCGTCGCCGAGTGGGGCTTCACGGGGACCGACGCGGACGGCTCCTCGGTCGAGGTTCACGGCTGCGACGTGATCAAGTTCAGGGACGGCAAGATAGCCCTCAAGGACTCGTACCGCAAGAACCGCACGACACACTAGAGGGCAAAAGCATGAGTCCCACCGTTTCACCGGAGATAAAAAACCAGATCGTCAGCCTCGTGCGTGAGTTCGTACGCCGCGATGTGGCACCGGTCGCGAGCAAGTACGACGACGAGGACATCTACCCCACCGAGCTTGTCGAGCAGATGAAGGAGCTGGGCCTGTTCGGGATCACGATTCCGGAAGAGTATGGCGGCCTCGGGATGGACACCGCCACCATGGCGCTGATCTTTGAGGAGCTGGCCAAAGGCTGGATGTCTGTCTCTGGCATCATCGGGACGCACCACCTCCTGGCGTCGATCATCGAAAAGTACGGCACTGACGACCAGATGCATCGCTGGCTCCCCAGTATGGCGGAGGGGAAGATCCGAGGGGCGCTGGCCCTTACAGAGCCGGAGGCCGGCAGCGACGTCCAGAACATCCAGACAACCGCAGTGCGGGACGGTGACGAGTACGTCCTCAACGGCACCAAGATGTTCATCACCAACGGTGAACACGGCACTGCATTCGCCGTGATGGTGAAGACGGACACATCCGCAAAGCCGCCCTACCGTGGTATTAGCTGCATCGTTGTGGAGAAGCCGACCGAAGGATTTACCGTAGGTCAACATCTCGACAAGATGGGCTACCGGGGCATAGACACGGTTGAGCTGGTATTCACCAACGCTCGCGTCCCCGCAGCCAACCTCCTTGGCGGCGAGGAAGGACGTGGGTTCGGGCAGGTTATGTACGGGCTCGAATCGGGCCGGATCAACGTGGCTGCGAGAGCCGTCGGTGTGGCCACGGCAGCCTTCGAGGCGGCGATCACATACGCCCAGAAACGCAAAGCCTTCGGCGCGCCAATTGCCCAGCACCAGGCGATACAGCTCAAGCTGGCGGAGATGGGCACAAAGATCCATGCCGCTCGCCTGCTCACCGCGGAGGCGGCGCGACTCAAGGACGAGGGGAACCGCGTCGATCTGGAGGCGGGCATGGCAAAGCTGTTCGCGTCCGAGACCTGCGGCGAGGTGACGATGGAGGCGATGCGCATTCATGGAGGATACGGCTACGTCAAGGAGTATCCGGTGGAGCGATACTACCGCGAGGCGCCGCTGATGATCATCGGCGAGGGTACCAATGAGATGCAAAAGCTGATTATCGCACGACGGCTCCTAGAGAAGTATTCAATATAGGCTCGCCGTTAGTTAACACGACCAGCCCCTCCCCAGACCCTTTCCTGAGTCGTTCGGAGTGACATATTAGAGTTCAGTTGGCGACCAACGAGCCGCACGCAGTCAAAGGAGTTCCCAATGACTCAGACCACCGGACGCAACATTGCTAGCGTATCGTGGGGCGACCACCTGACCTTTGGTGAGGCGGACGGCCTGCTGGACACTCAGGACAAGCTGAAGCGCCGGATGGAGATATGGAAGGATGAATTGGGGGCAGGCGTGGTCCAGTGGAGGCACGGTAGGCGTACCAGGAAGGGGCGCTACTATACCGCGAAGAACTACCGTAGGGCAGTCGGCAAGGTCCGCAACAACATGGACTGGGATGACTTCGAGGTCATGCCTAACATGGCTCACAAATTCGGCATGGAAGCCTACCTATACGTCAGCATCTATTCCGAGGGCTGGCCACTGGCTCGCAAGAAGGTACGTGAGGTAAGCCACCACAACGCCATGCACGGCCAGCATTTTGCATGGCAGAGTGACTTCAGCCGCAACAATCCGCAGTACGTCAACGTTGACCGGTCCGGGGAGCTACACCAGTGGGGCGTGCTTTCGCTGGCCTACGAAGAGACGCGTGAATATCTGCGGACAGATTGGCTCAATATGCTGAAAGGTTATGACTGGGACGGCCTGTTTATCTGTCTCCGCACTGAAGCCAGACCCATGGACCACGCGGATCAGTTTGGATTTAACGAGCCGATTCAACGTGATTTCAAGCAAATGTACGGTCGCGACATCGCGTCTGAGGATTTCGACGTTCAAGCATGGAGAGACCTGCAGGGTGGCTACTTCACCAAGTTCCTGGAGGAGCTGCGCCCGGAGCTGAACGGCACGAAGTTGGCAATTGGGTGTGCTCGTGGCGACGTGCTAGGCCCGCCCCTGGGCAACGCGACTCTCCAATGGCGAGACTGGGTATCGAAGGGACTGATCGACGATCTGGTCATCGACCAGAGCTCGTCCCAATGCCCGTCGCTTTGGCACCCACTATGGCCAATGCATCGAGGGTACGGCTATGTGCAGAACTATCTCGACGGCCATAACATGCCGCCCCTGGTCGAGCATATTGGCGAGTACAACGACTTCATGAAGGACCACGACACGCGCCTCTACGTCGCCAGGCAATGGAAGGAGCGGTCCGAGTCGGAGGAGGCCGAACTTCTGACCACGCCCGGCGTGGAAGGGCTGGCATTCAGCGCATTCCGATTCGATAACCCCGGCCCACTGGCTCGTGACAACTGGGTCATAGGCCCGGACGAGGAAAAAATAGAGGTAACGATATCGGGTTTGCGTTTGGGTTAGCCTTACATAGGCTGGTGAAGGCCACGGATATCTGATTATTGCGGATTGCGCGGACTAGGCTCAATAGTTGACCTATTGACGAACTGAGTTGAAGCAGGTGGATCAAGTTCCCGGCAACAACTCTCTGAGTGCGCGAGCAAATTACGGTCACTTGCCTGAATCCTCGTCTGCGTACGCAAAAGTAATCGACCAGCTCCGGGCAATCTCTTGGCTGGGCATACCGGGTGATTCGTCGCGAGCCATTCATCGTTAATGCGAACTGCTCCGGTGTAACCCCTGCCCAACCGTCGATCACCTTGTCGGTGGGCAATCTGTAGAGCATGGGAGCACGCTGAACTCGCATCTTATCGGTGAGTGAGACAGAGTGACGGGGTTGTGGGGTGGGGAAAGTGAAGGAGGGATGATGGGTACCAAGGGTCACATAGCGTTGTCAGCGCTCATAATTATCTCGGTAGTGGCGGTGGCCCTGGTCGCTGCTTTTGGATTTCGAGGCGACGACATCGAGGACACGCCGGCAGCGGTCACAAGTGCGTCTCAGGAGGATTCGGCAGAGACCTCCAAGGGGGTCGCTATCGAACGGTCCGATATCGGAATCAGAGGGCAGGGCCTCGACCATCCAGCCGTGGCGCCACAGGCCTCAGCTCTGGTCGAGCCTGATCCCGACTTCGTGAGGGAGATGCAAAGAGCCGGCGTTCGCCCCATAGGTTGGACGACTGCCTTTTCGTTGCATAGTGTCGACTACAAGGAGATTCGCATTGGCTCTCGGTCTACTACGGACTACTGGCGCTTGGTGCTCTGATTGTCGCAACGACTTTCAATCGGGGCGACAACCTTGCATTTCTGTTCTTTGTACCCGCGTTGGCAGTGCCATGGGGATTCACCCGTGTGATCGTCGACAGGGCGAAGGAGTTGATGCAAAAGCGGCTCCATGTTGATCAGCTTGCCGTACTTCAGAGGGTTGGCCTGAAGGCAAACAGTTCCCAGAGCCTAGACGAGGTGCTTACGGCAGTTATTTCGGGTGCCAGAGACTTGGTGAAATCCGATGCTGTGGCAGTTTTCCTGAACGATCCCGCAGAGTCCGGGCTAAGCCTGGCCAGCCACGAAGGGTTGGAGGGACGGTTCGAGGCTAACCCGGAGATCCGACTTGATGAGTCCGATCTGGATGGGTTTGCAGACGGGGCATACATTACGAAACAAGCGCGAGAGGGCTCTAGTAGCACCCCCTCGGCCATCTATATCTTCCTTTGAGAGTTGAGGACCGTCTCCTTGGTTCCTTGGGACTGTTTTTCCCGAATAGTGTCGGACCCGCCGGCGCGCGCCTGAATTTGCTAGGTACGCTTGCTGAGTACGCGGCTTCGGCGGTGGACAGGCAAGCCAAGTCACGGGAACTGGAATTGTCCCGTCAGCGCCTGTTCCAAAGCCAGGAAATGGTGAGAAGGCAGGTCTCTGGCGAACTTCATGGCCCCGTGCAGACACGGCTCCTAGTTGTCTGGCACCGTCTGGGCCAGTTAAAGACTCAGCTCCAGACCCAGGGCATATCGCCCGAGCATCAAAAGAGCATCCGGGGCTTTCGATCCGAGCTGATGGAATTGCAAGAGTACGTGCGGTCGCTGAGTTCGCAGCTCTATCCACCGATTGTCAAGGTTGGGTTGCTGCCAGCGCTCCGATCCCTGGCAACCGGTTCGAGGGAGTCCTCTAAATCAAGCTCACCGGGCGATTTGGGAATCGCCTAGTTGGCCTGCCTGAGCTGCTCTGCAAGCTGCATGTGGCCAACGTGTTCTGCCTGGTGCATCAGCACGCCTAACAGAGAATCCCTGACGCTCTTGGTCACCGCCGCGTCACGGGTTCGGACATGGCGACCCAGGCTATCAGCGCTCTCCAGGGCCAGCGTAATCCGACTCTGCTCTCCAACACGCTCTATCATTGCAACCAGCGCATCAACGCTAGCGATCGGGGAAGCGAATTCGGAGGGACGTTCGCGGTTGACGGGCGTACCGCCAATGTACTCGTGGATCGTCGCCGCTTCACTGCCGAACATGTGGGTGACCAGAACGGCGGCCGAATTCGTGTCCGCTACGTCGGGCGACCAAGCGATGCCATCGTCCCCGATCTGACGTACCATCTCAATTACCGTGGACTTGACCCCGTCGAGGGCCGTGACTAGCTCTTGTACCTCTGTGTCCATCGTTGTCCCTCCCTACGTGTTGTCCTCGTCGCTCGTCATATTTGTGCCGCGGAGTTGGATGTTGCGTATGTCGTATTTACCCGGGTAACGTACCGGGAGGTGGCCAGACTCCACCATAAGGTCTAGCGGAGCAGTCCTCGTACGAAGGGGCAGCGCAACGCGTTCGTGCAGCCGGGCTGACTCGTAGATCGCCATTGCCATCTCGAGAGACTTGTATCCGTTGACTGCGTCTCCGCGATAGTCGTCCAGCTCGCCCTCGATCCATTCAGCGAGTTCGTCGGCTTGAGCCGCTGGCCCTTCGTGCCATTCGAAGGTATCGTGATCGGCATCGAAGAAGCGCCCATTCGGTGCACGCCGTTCCATGATTCCGCCTGTGTCCTTGGAGAGGAGCCCATAGTAGGACGTTTGGAGGTCGATAGTGCCCTCGGAACCGTACACCATGCAGCCCTGGTAGTATTCCAGAGCGAAGTCGCTGAGGATCAGCGCGTCGACGCCTCCATCGAACTCGAACGCGCCCATGGCGACGTCTTCGATCCTAGTGGTACGTTCGTGGCGATCGGTCTGGCGCTCGACGGCCCCCATTGCGAACCTGCATTCGGCGTCCCCGAGAATGTACCTGAACATGTCGAACAGGTGTGTGCCCCAGTTGAGCAACCCGGCCCCTGATGTGCTCCGCATGAGCTGGACATCGCCTATGGCGCCGGATGCAATGAGCGACCTGGCCTCCGTGTAGGAAGGCAGGAACCGGCGCTGATGGCCAATAGCCAGCTTGACGCCATTACGTTTGCAGGCGACCAGCATCTCGTCGGCGCGTCCCAGGTCTTCTGCCATCGGCTTCTCGCATAGGATGGCCCGTGGTTTGTGTGCCGCAGCCTCGATCGTCCATTTGGCATGGCCACGGTGCCACACGCAGACCGAAACCACGTCGAGTCCTTCCGTGTCGAGCATCTCTGCTGCGTCGGTGTAGTGTTTGGCACGGTAGTCCTCGTGGTCGACGTATTTGGTGTCAAAGTCCGCCATCGCTTCGGTGCTCAGGTCGGCCAGGGCGACGACCTCATACCGGCCACAAGCTAGATAGCCTTGCACATGGAATGCGGCGATCGATCCACAACCGATGACGCCTACTCGCAACTTATCTGACATCGAGATGCCTCCACCGTCTGGGTGTCAGGACGCGCTAGCCTTCGATCGCACCCGTTGCCCGCAACAAGGTCTCCTGGACGAGCAACTCGTGGTCCAACGAGCGGTCAGGTCTCTTTAATCCGCGTATGTCCTCGACGAACGCGGCCAGGCCGGCGACATATCGTGGGCTAGCCTCCAACTGGACTGTCGTGACCCCCTCAGGGAAGCCTCCCTTGGCCTCTGTCAGGCACAGACGAAGTGTTGTCGCGGGTTCCATGGGTTCCAAAATCGCCGAACCGGCGTCACCGTACACCTCGAATCTTCGTGCCGCGGGTTTGGGTTCCATCGCCGCTATGTCGACAATCGCCATCGCGCTATCGAACTCGAGGATGACAGTCGAGTTATCCACAAATCCGGGTGTTTCGGAAAGCTCGGTGCGGAGAAAGGAGGTGACCTTATTGGGCCTGCCCAGTAACCAGACCACCTGGTCCAATACGTGGCCTCCAAGATCAAAGAGTATCGCGCCCTGGTGCTTTGCCAGGCGAGCATGGGAGTCCGCGCTAACGTTGGTGGACATATGGGCCCGGACTGAAAAGACGTTGCCGAAGAAGCCCGACCTGGCCCACTCCGCTATACGTGCGAAGCCGTCGTTGTAGCGAAACATGTAGCCCATTTGAACGAGAAGGTCTTGCCTCTTTGCGCTAGCCAGCACCCGCTCAAACCTGGGCAGATCCTCGCCCGCAGGCTTGTCGTAGAAAACGTGCTTGCTTGCCTCGACGATGGCTTCAGTGTGGGCCAGGCTTTCGGCGTTGTCGCCTTCAGAGGCAACAGCGATGATGGACGAATCTTCCAGGATGTCCGATGGGCTGTCTAGCCATCGGACATTGGACCAGGGTCCGACCTCCGACGTTTCCAGTTCGTCGCGCCGCTTCTGATCGGGCTCGTAAATGCCAACCACATCCACGTCGGGATTCGCCAGCATTGCGCTCAGTACACCGGGAGCATGGGAGTGTTTGGTTCCGTACATGGCCATCGTAATGGTCTCTGGCATGGGTATCTCCTAGTGTTCGGTCTCGGATGCGGCACCATTCTAGCACCGTCACGGACTACATCCAGATGCTCTGTCGCCAGCGCACGATATTACGAAGATACATCCAGACCGTAGAAGTCTATGGAGTTGCCGCCGAGCAGACGTATCGTGTCCTCCGGCGAAAGCCGACCTGCGGCCTGGAGAGCGGCCGCCAGCACCTCATGGTACTCAGCCGCAAGCAACGAAACCGGCCAGTCACTGCCGAACATGACACGGCCAGGACCGAAAATGTCGAGGACATGCTCCACGTAGGGCTTTAGGTCGTCCGGTGTCCACTTCGAGTGGTCCGCCTCCGTCACCATCCCCGATACCTTGCAATGTACGCCAGGCAAATCTGCCACCCTTGCGATGTCGGTGGCCCAAGGCTCCATTTCACTTGTAGCTATGGGCGGCTTGGAGATGTGATCGATGACCATACGCAGGTCTGGGACCTTTTTCGCCAACGGTGGAATTTGCCATAGTTGGTGTGGGCGTGTCAGAACGTCGTAGGCCAAACCTCGGGCGGCCACCTCCCGCAGCCCTCGGATGGAGTCGTCGCGTGTGAGCCACTCCGGGTCCGGATCTTGTTCGGCACCGTGGCGAATGCCCACCAGGCCACCTCTTGTAACCAGGCGGTCAAGGACCTCACCGACGTCTGGGCTCGTCAGATCTACCCAGGCCACCACGCCTGCAATCAATTCGTTGGCGTGGAACAGATCTAGAAGCCAGTCGGCCTCTTCCACCGATTCATGGGCCTGCACCAGCACCGTCGCCGATACGCCGTTTTTGCGCAACAACGGATCGAGATCTGAGGGCAGGTAGTCGCGCTTCAACACATTGTCGCCAGGTGGCATCCAGCCGTAGTCGAGCCTCGAAAGGTCCCACAGGTGGTGGTGGCTGTCTACTATCAAACTGTTGCTCTCCCGTGGTGTGGTTGTCATGTTTGATTCCTTCTATCAGGCGAGGTCGAAGACCTCATCCATTTCGGACCACCAGTCACCTGGGGACGCCCCCGGGACCGGCTGCTGGAACGTCCTCATCAACTCGTCCCACTCACGTGCCCGCCCGGTTTCCATGTATCGAGGAAAATCTCGCTCTGGCACGAATTCGTCCTCTGCTTCTAGATACATAAAAAGGCGGTTGCCGTGGAGGAATATTTTCATGCCTGTGATGCCGACTCCCTTAAGACCGGCGAGCACATCTGGCCAGACGGCTCGGTGATACTTAATGTACTTGTCCCTGATCTCCTGGTCGTCCTTCAGGTCGAGGGTCATTCCATAGGATTTCACAGTGCAATCACGCTCCTCTCAATCAGATGAAAAACGCTCTAGGAGGCGGCTGGAGTAGGAGCTTCCCGAGGGATCAGCCCTGCTTCTCTCAATTCGGCCCAGAGGTCGGCCGGTATGGAAAATACTGCCATCTCCAGATTTTCCGCGATCTCTGTTGTGGAGCGAGCGCCCGGTATGGTGGAAACAACAGCTGGATGAGCCAGCCCGAATTGGAGTGCAGCAGCTTTCAGTGGTACGTCATGGCGGTCGCAGATCGCCTTGATGCTGCGAGTCTGACTCAGGACTTCCGGCGGGGCTGCCATATAGTCATAGGTGGCTGATGCCGACAGATCAGATGCCAGGATGCCGGAGTTGTATGGCCCGCCTAGGATGATGCCTATGTCTTTTTCAACGCACAGAGGAAGCAACTCGGCCAGCGCGGACCTGTCCAGCAGCGTGTATCTGCCCGCGAGCAGAAAGCAATCGAAGTCGCCCTCTCTCGCGAGGTCCGCCAGCATCTGCCACTGGTTCATTCCTGCCCCTATCGCGCCGACGACGCCCTGGGATCTGAGTTCGGCAAGCGCGGGATATGCCTCTCCAATCGCTTGCTCGTAGTGATCATCTGGATCATGTATGAGGGCGATGTCGATACGGTCCAAACCCAGGCGCTCCAGGCTATCCTCAAGCGACCTTAGCACCCCGTCGCGACTGAAGTCGAAGACCGGTTCCAGCGCCGGCAGGTTCATGAACTGCTCGGACTGTGGTGGGGCGTCCACAGGCTTCAGCACGCGGCCCACTTTTGTCGAGATCGTGTAGCTATCTCGATCCAGTTGTCGCAGGGCCTCTCGGTAGGCGAGTTCGCTCCCTCCACTGCCGTACAGCGGCGCGGTATCGAAATAGTGCACGCCCAGTTCATGGGCCTTCAGTACCGTCTCGGCGGCTGCCTCTACCCCAACATCGACGTACAGTCCACCAAGAGGCGCACCTCCGAGTCCAACGCGAGTGACCCTAACGCCGGTGGTGCGAATTTCAACGCTGCTCAGAGGATTTGTCATAGCTCCATTCCTTCAGTTGACGTGACGCGTCTGCGAATATTGGTCGTCGGGGAAGACAAGGGCCTACCGAGTATGCCTCCACTTCCTATTCGTGATCCTCTGCCCCGGAAGGTGTTGGACTTGCCACGCTGAACACCGCCACCGCGTTGTCGCGAACACCAACGGAGTAGAGGTACTTATTGTCCGGGCTGACCACCAACGAAATCGCGCCATCAAGGCCATCAACACCCCCGACGAAGTCCTGTCGTTTTTCTATGAATGTCAACGAGCCGGTCGCTGAATCTCGGCTGAACACCGCCACAGCGTCGTCACCTCCCCCAGCGGCGTAGAGGTGATTACCGTCGGGGCTGATTGTTACCGAATGGACGATGAAAAGCCCATCAACGCCCCCAATTCCGTCCCTCTGGACCTCCATGAAGGCAAGAGTGCCGCTGGCTGAGTCCCGGCTGAACACCGTCACGGCGTCAGGTCGGTCCAACGATGCGGAACTCAACGGGGATTCGCCGGGCGACCTCACCTTGTCACTCCCGCCCGTGGCATAGACATGTCGTCCGTCCGGACTGACAGTCACCGACGTAGCACCGTTGAGTCCGTCGACGCCTCCAACCCCATAAGTATGGACCTCTACAAAGGTCAGGCTTCCGGTGATGGAGTCTCGAATGAACACTGCCACGGCGTCGTCGAGTTGGCCTGCGGCGTAGACGTGTTTCCCGTCGGGACTGACGTCCACCGAGACGGTGTCGTGGAGTCCTTCGACTCCGTCTGTGCCGTCTCTCTGGATCTCGACGAAAGTGAGGCCACCTGTCGTCGGGTCCCTGCCAAACACTGCTATTGCATCATCGGCGCGACCTGCCACGTAGAGGTGCTTTCCATCAGGGCTGATAGCTGATGAAACGGCCTCGCCTAGTCCATCGACACCTGCTAGGCCGTCCTTGTGAACCTCGACAAAGGTGAGAGCGCCGGTGGTCGAATCACGGCTAAACACCGCCAGTGCGTGTTCTCCGCGACCTGTGGCGTAGAGGTTTCTGCCGTCGGGGCTGATAGTCACCGAAAACACGTCTTCAAGGCCATCGACGTCATCCCTACCGTCACGCTGGATCTCCACCATGGTGAGGGCACCCGTGGTCGAGTCTCGACCGAACACGGCCATTGCATCATCGGCACGACCCGCGACGTAGAGGTGTCTACCGTCTGGGCTGATGGTAACCGAGATAGCCCCGTCAAGCCCGTCGACTCCACCCTCTCCATCTTTGAGAACTTCGATGTAGGTGAGGTGTTGGCTGGCATCACTCGCACACGCAACACCAAGAACGGAAACCAGGAAAGCCACAGCTGTGGCCAGGCCTGCGATTCTTAGATTGTTCGTTCCCGGTGCCGCGAGCAATGCAATCAGTCGCCCTATAGCGGACTGCTGGGACTCGGACGCTGGTCTATCGCAAGGAGCATTGCTCAATGTCTAGTCGAAGTGTCCTTCAGGTAGTCCTAGCGGCACAGCGGCAGGTTGATCGCACTTAGAGCGCAATACAAGATGGCGGTCGACATCAGACGATTCGTGCAAGCCCTCCATGATCTCGAGGACGTGGCGGGCCAACCGGGCATCTACACGTGATTTGCGGCCGTTTTGTAGGGCGTTTGCCATGTCCACGACACCGAGACCGCGCCGACCTTCCGGGTAGGCCAGAGGCACTGACTCCCACTCCTCTCGCCCACGCTGGACCTCCACCGGCCCACCGAATGTGTTGGGGTCTGGAACGCTCAGGGTGCCTTCGGTGCCATAGATTTCTATTCGAGGCAGTCGCGAACCCCACACATCGAAACTCGTCACGATCGTCGCCGCCGCACCACTATGAAAATCCAGCAGTCCAGTCACATGAGTGGGGATTTCCACGTCCACGCGTTGACCGCGCTTCGGTTCGCTCAGAACAGTTCTGTGCTCAAAGGCGCTGCTTGTAGCGCCGGCAATACGGCGCACTGGTCCCATCAAAGAGACGAGGGCCGTCAAATAGTAAGGGCCCATGTCGTACATAGGTCCGCCGCCATGCTTGTAGAAGAATGCGGGGTCGGGATGCCAGTGCTCGTGTCCGTGGCCCATCATGAAAGCCGTAGCGGCGACAGGACGGCCAATTACGCCGTCATCGATCAGCTTACGGCAAGTCTGGAGACCGCCTCCCAAGAACGTGTCCGGCGCACAGCCAGCAACCACCCCTGCCTTTTCGGCAGCCTCAACGATGGCGTCGCCGTCTGAGGCTGAAATGGCCAGCGGCTTCTCGCTGTATACATGTTTGCCAGCGGCTATCGCGCCCAAACTGACCTCGGCATGGACCTGCGGCAGCGTCAGATTGACCACGATATCCACAGCGGGGTGCGCCAACAACTCCTGTGGAGTCATGGCTTGGACGCTGTACTCGACTGCCCTGCTCGCCGTGCGCTCCGCATCGAGATCGGCGCATGCGACGACATCAACGCCGTCATACTGTTTCAGGCCCTCAAAGTACCTAGGGCTGATATTCCCGCATCCGACGATGCCGATTTTCATGTTGTTTCCTTCTAGCGGCTGGCCCAGAGCATGCCCCGTTGCATCATCTCCATAACCTGCGGAACGTCGAAGTCGTCTAGTTTGTGGCCCAGCGATGAATAGAATACGCGGCCCTGACCCCACATTCGCTTCCACACCACGGGCATGACACACCCAGCAATCCACGTAGCGTCGTAGGGTGCGTTGCCGCTCGCTTGCTGATCTCCCTTGAACGTTGTTGTGGCCAGGACCTCGTTACTGGGATCGACGTGCATGTAATACTGCTCTGTATGCATAGAGAAGTCGGTGAGCCCAGCCGATATCGAATCGTCGTGATTCACAATGTTGACGTCGTAGTCGATGTACTTGCCCGGGTGCGCAACCCACTGCCCACCTACCATGAATTGGTAGTCGGTGCTCATGCGAAACGAATCACCCATACTGCCATGCCATCCGGCGATCCCAACACCAGAGTGCACCGCTGTTAGCAGATTTTGCACCTGCTCCGGTGCTATCTCTCCCTGGGTCCATACAGGCACGATGAGGCTCAGGGCCTGGAGTTTGTCGGCGTCCATATAGGAATCCAGTGTGTCCGAGATTTCGACGTCGTAGCCTTGACTCTCCAACCACGGGCCGAATAACTCGGAGCACTCCTTCGGTGAGTGGCCCGGCCAACCGCCCCAGACCAGCAGCGCGCTTTTGCTCATCCTCGCCTCCTGCGTCTTATCATTCGGCACCGAGTCCTGTATGATTCCGCCAGGCAAATCGGCGCCGCTGGATAATACCAGTTTCCAGCCAATCGGAGACCCACAATTCTCCCAATTACCTGACAATGGAGGCAAGTTTCTTGAGCCTGAACGAGATCGTTTCCGCACTGCGTCCCGGCGATATCACGACTGTGGCGGGGGCGGGTTACTCCACCGGGGTCCCCGCGAAGGAGGCCGACGCCGGGTGGCCGGTGGGCGTTGTTCGGCGGCCCGACGGCGACCTGATTGTCGCGGACTACCACGGCAACCGCCTCTGGCGCATCGACAAAGACGGCATCCTCCACAATTTCGCCGGAGACGGCGTCCCCGGCACCGAAGGCGACGGCGGTCCGGCAATCGAGGCGCGCTTGTTCCTCCCGCATGATCTTTCGCAGGACAAAAAGGGCAATTTGTACCTGTCCGACCTGGGCAACCAGACTTACCGCCGCATCGATTTCGAGACAGGAATCATCACTAGAATCGCGGGTACGGGCAAGGTAGGCCGCGGAGGCGACGGCGGCCTAGCCGTGGACACCGAATTGGACACCCACTGCGGCATCGCAGTGGACCGCGAAGGCAATATATTCTTGTCCAGCGAGTGGGCCAACAATGTCAAACGTGTCGATGCGAAGACTGGCATCATCGAGACCTTCGCTGGCCAGGATGCAAGACACCACCCCTCAGAGTTGGGCGACTCCAAGCCCTATTCAGGTCCCAAGCTCAGCCTGGGCGGATACCACGGCGACGGTGGCCCGGCCAGCGAGGCCGGGTTCAATCACCCCGAGCATCTGGCCTTCGACTCCAAGGGCGATCTGTACGTGTGCGACAACTCGAACCACCGCATCCGCAAGATACACATGAAGACCGGGATCATCACTACCGTTCTGGGCAACGGTCAGGCCGCTTCCAACGGCGACGGCGGGCCTGCTACCGAGGCGAGCACCCTGATGCCGGACTCGATATGCCTCGATGTCCACGACAACCTCTACGTCGGCGAGAAGTACGGGTACCGAGTCAGAAAGGTGGAGGCGAAGACCGGTATTGTGACCACTCTGGCAGGGAACGGTGTCCCTGGCTACGGCGAGGAGGGGCTGCACGGCTCCGAGACCCACGTGAACTCCTGTGAGGTGGGTATCTATGCTGACCCGGACGGCACGGTGTTCTGGGGCGACTGCTCCGGTAGGCTGCGCCGATACGATGGTGAGACGGGCATCGTGACTACTGAATTGGGCGGGACAAGCATCCATGACGGCGAGGACGCTACCAAAGGCTTCCTGAACGGGCCTGGCGGCATGTCCCTGGGCCCGGACGGCCACGTTTACATCGCCGATGTCTGGGGCCAGCGCATCAGGGCCATCGACCCTGAGTCGGGGCTAATCAGTACGGTAGCGGGCAACGGCGCACGCGCCCACGGTGGCGACAACGGACCGGCTACCGAAGCGTATCTGGGCAACCCCTACGACGTGTCGGTGGACGCCCAAGGACGCGTCGTGATAGCTGATACGCGGCACGGACACGTTCGCAGGGTTGATAGCGATGGCACAATCAGGAACCTGGCCGGGTCCGGCGAGACCTGGGACAAGGGCGACGGCGGACCGGCGATTGGCGCGCACCTGATCCAGGTCATGGCCGTGTCCCACGGCCCCGACGGTTCGGTGTACATTGGCGACTCCGGAGCGGGACGCATTCGGCGGGTAGATGCGCAGACAGGTATCATCGAGACGATCGCAGGCACCGGCACGCCCGGCTACACAGGCGACTGCGGACCCGCGACGGCGGCACGTATTGGGGGACCCTTCGACATCTGCTTCGACGCGGAGAAGAACCTATACTTTGCCGACGGCAACTACAACGTTGTCCGGCGCATCGACACGGCGGGCACAATCACTACCGTAGTTGGCACGGGCGAAGAGGGTTTTTCGGAGGATGGCACACCTGCTATGGAAGCCCGCCTTTCCGGGCCCTTCGGGCTTGCGGTCGCCTCCGACGGCGCCCTGTACGTCTCTGACACCGGAAACGACCGTGTCCGCAAAGTCGGGCTCGACGGCGTGCTTACGACGGTTGCAGGGAGCGCAGTGTCAGGCGACCACGGTGACGGCGGCACGGCAACCGAGGCCAGCCTGAACCGCCCCCACGGGCTGCTGCTGTATCGCGACGATGTCCTACTGATCAGCGACCACTTCAACAACCACATCCGAGCCGTGCGGCTGGCGTAGCCGAAGAACTTTGGGGAGCTTAAATCCGTGAACCTCGTCAAGAAACTCGCGCAGATGAAACCGGGCACGATCTTGAGCATCGCGGGGGTCGGGTACCGTGACGGCATCCCGGCCAAGGAGGCCGACATCGGTTGGCCCATGGGCGTCGTGAGGCTGCCCGGTGGCGACCTGGTGTTCGCGGATATCCGCGGCCACCGCATCTGGCGCATCGACGGCGACGGCGGCCTGCATACGTACGCCGGAGATGGCGTGCCCGAGGACTCTGGTGACGGCGGCCCGGCCATTGATTCGAGGGTTTACACGCCCCACGACCTGTGCCTGGACCAAGACGGCAGTCTACTCTTCTCTCAGCTCGGGGCCCGTGGGCCGGACCTGGGACCTAACGTGGTCCGGCGGATCGACCGCACAACGGGCATCGTTACCCGAGTCGCAGGGTCCGGCCGGATGGGCCGCGGCGGTCTAGAAGGACCTGCACTCGAGGCAGACTTCGACACCACCACCGGAATCGCCGTGGGACCAGACGGAAGCCTGTACATTTGCGGCAAGTGGGACAGCAACGTGCGCCGGGTCGATGCGAAGACCGGCGATATCTCCATGTTCGCGGGGCAGACGACGCGCCACCACGAACTCGAGCGCGAGGGCCGCGCATTCAGCGGCGGCAACTTCAGCCTCGCCGGATACCACGGCGACGGCGGGCCTGCATCCGAGGCCGCGCTGGGGTTCCCCGAACACCTGGCGATGAACTCCCGCGGCGACCTGTACATATGCGATAACGGCAACCACCGCGTTCGCAAGGTAGACGCTGTTACAGGCACAATCACCACGGTGCTAGGCACGGGCGCGCCCGCCTCCAATGGGGACGGCGGACCCGCCACCGAGGCGGCCGTCAACATGCCGGACGCCATATGTATCGACGCCCGCGATAATATTTATGTCGGCGAGGCCCGCGGCAACCGGCTGCGGAAGGTCGACCCCCGTACAGGCATCGTGACGACCCTGGCAGGCAACGGCATTGCAGGGTACGAAATCGACGGGTTGCCTGGACCCGAATCGCGATGTAACCCCATAGAGTCGGGCATCTGGGCCGACCCAGACGGCACCGTGTTCTGGAGCGACTCCTCGGGCCGACTTCGCCGGTACGACGGCGAGACGGGCATCGTCACGACCGCCGCCGGAGGCACGAGCATCCACGACGGTCCTTCGACCGAGGCGTTCCTGGCATGCCCAAGCGGGCTGGACATCGGTCCAGATGGCCAGGTGTACTTCGCCGACATGCAACACGATCGTGTCCGAGCCCTCGATATGGAGGCCGGGACAGTCCGCACCGTGGCAGGGAGCGGCGCTCGTGCCCTTGGTGGAGACAATGGTCCGGCGCTCGATGCTGGCCTGTACAGTCCCCACGACGTTTCGGTAGACTCCCAGGGCCGAGTCGTAATCGCCGACACCCATGCCGCGAGTGTCAGGCGCGTAGATAGCGACGGCACGATTCAGTCGATAGGCGGAGTCGGCCTTGCCGGAGACGACGGCGACGGAGGACCGGCCATCTCTGCCGCGTTTACTAGGATCGAGGCTGTGGCACATGCGCCAAACAACGATGTCTATGTTGGAGACGCGGTGGGACGAATTAGGAAGATCGACGCCGCCACGGGCATCGTGACAACGATCGCGGGAAACGGGATCCACGGCTACTCGGGAGACGGCGGTCCGGCGACCGAGGCGCGGATAGGCTCACCCAGCGCCATCCGGTTGGACGGTGATCAGAATTTGTACTTCGCCGACAGGGACTTCCACGTGGTCCGCAGGGTGGATACGTCCGGCAATATCTCTACGATAATCGGGACCGGCGAGGCCGGAGTTTCCTCCGACGGCACGCTTGCCACGGAAGCGATGCTGTACAAGCCCCTAGGCCTGGAGGTTCTCAGTAATGGAGAGGTCTTCGTCGCCGACTCTCGCAACAACAGGGTTCGACTAATTGACAAAAACGGCAGGCTGGTGACTGTTGCGGGTAGCGATGAGGCGGGGGATGCCGGTGACGGTGGTTTGGCTACGGACGCGCGGCTCAACGAGCCCCATGGCCTGCGTATCTATGGGAATGACATCCTGTTGATCAGCGACTACTACAGCAATCGGATCAAGGCGATCAAGCTGGCCCTCCTATGACGGGCGGACCCCACCCATGGCTCGCATGAATCCCGATCAACAAATCAAAGCGATCCTATTCGACGCCGACGGCGTGATCCAAACGACCCACCCGCCGTTTCTGGAGAAGCTGGCAGCAATACCCCTCGACGGCGACAGCAGCGTCGAGGAGTTCGTCAGAGAGGTCGCGGCACTTGAAAGGTCCGCACTTACCGGTGCGGGAGACTTCGCGGCCAGTCTCGGTGAGTTGTTGCAACTGCACCAATCACCGATGAACACAAATAACGCCCTCAACCTCTTAAACCTCGTGAATGTCGACCACGGCATATTGAGCGCTATCGCGGAGATTCGCAGGCGTGGCGTCTTGTGCTGCCTCGCCACCAATCAGCAGCGCCACAGGGCCAAATACATGTCGAAAACTCTCGGATACCATAGGCTCTTGGATGTCGAGTTCTACTCGTGCCACCTGGGGATCGCCAAGCCCGACGAGGCCTACTTCGAGCGGGTTCTGGATAACCTTGGGCTCGATGCGAACCAGGTACTGTTCCTGGACGACCATCAGGTCAACGTCGATGCGGCGCAGGCTGTCGGGTTGTCCGCGTCCGTCTTCGTGATCTCACCGGGCGCGGACAACCTGTCCGCCCTGCGCGAACTGCTGTCTCAATATGGGATAGAGGTCGGCCGGACCTCCCCTAGGTGAGCTCTTTGTACTTGGCGTAGGTCATGCCCGCCCGTTGCATCAGCCCCTGGCCGCCTTGCTCGCGCTCACTGACCTCGCGGGCCTTGGCGAGCACAGATTCCAGATCGGACTCGCGTGGAATCTTGGTGGCGCCATCTCCATCGGCCACCAGCACATCTCCCGGATTGATGCGCAGACCTCCGACAGTAATCGACCTGTTTACCGACAGCAGGTTGAAAACGCCGTGACCGGGAACAACGCCGGTGCCCCAGATAGGTAGGCCGACTCCCTCGATCCCTGCCAGGTCGCGGACAGAACCTTCGACTACTGCGCCGGTGACACCGCACATCCTGTGGACGCCGGCCATGCCGTCGCCGAAGCAGGCCCCACGACCCGGAAACGGATCGACGTCCTTCATGACCGCGACGATGGGACCAGGAGTAGCGTCGAGGGTGTCATAGTATTCGCCCCACGGGATGGCCGCGGAGTCTGGATCCAGAGGGGTTACCTCTGTGGTGACGACGGTGCCCACCGCGCGTCCGAGGCTTGGAAGCAGCGAGCGAATCTCAGGGCCAGTGTAGATAATTGGGATTCCTCCCTTGCCCTCCAGCTCTGTCCCTCCCTGGCTAGCCCCCATCTCCTCGACGACGGCGTTGAAGATAGTAGCGGAGTCGAACTCTTTCAGCGCCTCGAATATGTCTCTCGGATTCCCCATTGTGCGTCCTCCCGTGTTGACTGTACATCGGCCTCTTAGGGCCGCTTCGATAGCGTTCGCGGCAGATTATATCCTCGTGTTCAATTCGATTCAATCCCAGCGCCCTGTGATACAATTTGCCGTGTTGCCAGCAAGACCACCCCGGAGGCCGAAAACCCCAAAATGACATCCAACATTGTGCTCTCTAATAAGGAATTCAAGGTTGTGGGCAAACGCCCCATCCGCCACGATGGCTACGACAAAGTCACAGGCAAGGCGCTGTACGGTGCCGACATCAGCCCGCCTGGACTCCTGCATGGAAAAATCGTTCGGAGCCCGCATGCCCATGCTCGGATCATCTCCATAGACACCAGCAAGGCCGAGGCTCACCCGGAAGTCCGGTCAATTGCCACATCGGCAGACCTGGTGGACACGGATTCTACAGTGCTCGGGGATCGTCAGGGAAGCCAAAAAATTCTTGCCAAGGACAAGGTGCTCTACAAGGGGCACGCAGTGGCGGCTGTGGCAGCGACGAGCCTCCACGCGGCGGAAGAGGCAGCGGCACTGATCGAGGTCGAGTATGAAGTGCTGCCACTCGTTAATGACGTAGAAGAGGCGATGAAGCCAGGCGCGCCCCAGCTCCACGACGAGTACGAGAACAACATTGCAGACCATCTGCAACTCAAGCTCGGAGACGTCGAGGTCGGGTTCGATCAAGCCGACGTGATCATCGACCGCGAGTTCCGCACGAAGATGGTTCATCAAGGTTACATCGAGCCCCACTCCGCAACGGCATGGTGGACTCCTCAGGACAAGATCACCCTCTGGTGCAGTTCCCAGGGGCATTTCCAGATCGGCGAGAGCACGGCGAAAATGGTCGGAGTCCCTGTGTCTCAGATCAGGGTAGTTCCAATGGAGATCGGCGGCGGGTTTGGTGGGAAGACCACCGTTTACGTGGAACCCGTCGCGGTGGTCCTCTCCCACAAATCGGGTCTGCCGGTGAAGATCACGATGAGCCGGGCGGATGTCATGGAGGCGACTGGCCCTACATCCGGCACCTATATCAAGCTGAAGATGGGCGTCACCAAAGACGGGCGGATCACTGCCGCCGAGACCAAGATGTACTACGAGGCCGGTGCGTATCCTGGCTCGGCAGTCGGCGCAGGCGCTCAGTGCATGCTGTCGCCCTACGACATCGCGAACGTGCTGATCGACGGCTACGACGTGGTAGACAACATGCCCAAGACGGCCGCCTACCGCGCACCAGGAGCGCCTGCCGCAGCCTACGCAGCCGAACAGGTCATTGACGAGATTTGCGAATTAATTTCGATGGATCCGCTAGAGATGCGAATCTTGAACGCTGCGAAAGAAGGCACCAGGCGAGCCAACGGCGTTGTAAATCCCGTTATTGGCGCGGTCGAAACCGCTGAAGCAGCCAAGGCCCACGACCACTACAACACTCCCCTGGAGGGGCCGAACCGTGGCCGTGGCGTCGCATCCGGATTCTGGATTAACGGCTCTGGCCCGGCGTGCGCGATTGCCAACGTTAGGTACGACGGCACGGTAAGCCTGACCATCGGCTCGATGGACATCGGTGGCACAAGGCCGGGCGCGGCCCAGCAGTTCGCAGAGGTTCTTGGCATTGAGGTCGAGACCGTCAATCCCCAGGTGGGCGACACCGAGGCCATCGGGTACACCTCGATGACTGGCGGTAGCGGAGCGGCCTTCAAGACCGGTTGGGCCTGCTACGAGGCTGCCCAGGACGTCAAGCGACAGATGACCGCACGTGCCGCACTTCTTTGGGACAAGCCAGTCGATGATATCGAACTCATCGATGGCGTATTCCAGCATACTTCGGACACTGAACTCAAGATAACGTTCGCCGAGCTTGCCGGGGAGCTGACCGCAACAGGCGGACCGGTCGTAGGCAGTGCCAACCTGGACCCGCAGGGCGCCGGTAGTGCCTTTGCCACACACATCGTTGATGTCGAGGTCGATCCCGAGACAGGCAAGGTGACCATCCTGCGATTCACCGCAATCCAGGATGTCGGTAAGGCAATCCACCCGAGTTACGTCGAAGGCCAGATGCAAGGCGGCGCAGTCCAGGGAATCGGCTGGGCGCTCAACGAAGAGTACTATATGGGTGAAGATGGCAGTATGAAGAATGCGACCCTTCTGGACTATCGCATGCCCACATCCCTCGACCTGCCGATGATCGATACCGTCATCGTCGAGGTAGCCAACCCCGAGCACCCATTCGGAGTACGTGGCGTGGGTGAGGTGTGCATCGTTCCACCGCTAGCTGCAGTGGCGAACGCGGTGCGCCATGCCATTGGTGTGCGCATAAACGAACTGCCGATGAACCCGGCGGCTGTTACCAGGGCAATTCAGTCCAAAAACGGCGGCTAGCAGGGCGGGGCGTTAGAGAACAACCGTAGGGGCGGGTCTGTGACCCGCCCCTTTTTATTTGGGGGGGTAGGTTCGCTATCGGTCGCGGGCGTCGTGATCGTAGCGGCCAGCAATTTGTCCTGCGCTGTCTACGACTAGAGCGTAGGGGAACTTCACCGTCGTAGTGCAGGCATGGCCAGGCGCTGCCAGCACCAAATCTCCCACCGCGAGGGTCTCGCCATTGAGCCTCAAGACCCCATGCTCCTCACTTTGAGCGGTCAACTCGGCTGCCGGGTGTCCGACGAGTTTGAAGCGGTGCTCCATCGGTTGGTCCGGAGAGCAGGTTTTCGATCCGAGGTCAGTGGTCACCGTGTCCATGCCGGGATCACTATCGATCACTTGTCCCAGCACGACGGCGGCCACCTTGAAATCTAGCTCAGGAATCGTCGCATTGCGTGAATCCCAGTACACCCACGTTCCGGGTGTCACTCGGACCTTGTTCGCGTCCTCGCCCAGATACAGATGGAACGACCATGAGCCGCCAGCCAGGTTGTCGTCGGCCGCGATTCCGTGGCGCTCCGCGACCTCCCACACTTCGTGCATGTATCCAATACTCGTATCGACAAGGGCCTGTCGCTCCACCCGGTCGGGCTTGTAGAGCGTGTGGCCGTCGAAAATGTGGACCCCGAGGGCACGCAGTCCAGGCGTCCTAGCGGTCTGGACGTAGAGTTCTCCAGCTTCGGCTCCCGGCTGAACCCCGGTTCGCCGCATACCCGTATCCAGATCAAGATAGACGCCTAGTTCCAACCCGGCCGCCACCATGGACTCAGACAATCCCGTCAGGTGCTCAGGGGTACTGACGATGGCCTTTACTACTATCTCAGGAAAGTTTTGCATCAGAGAAACGAGTCGCTCGCGCTTCCTTGGGTGCAGTATCGGATACGCGATGACAATTTCGTCGACACCGGCGTCCGCCAGCATCTCCGCTTCTTTCATAGTCGCGCACTTGTAGGAACGTATGCCGGCGGCGATCTGCAGCTTCAGGACATCCGTAGACTTGTGGGTCTTTGCATGAGACACGAGACGGTCTACCGAGCCGCAGACGCGCAGAACCTCGGCTATGTTGTGCTGGAGCATATCCTCATAAACGAGGAATGCAGGCGTGTCGATGGCCTCCGGGTCGTCAAGCAGGTATCCGTCAATCTCCATGGGGCGCTCCTGAAAAGGGTTTGAGGTTCTTTTAACGGGTCGTGATCGGAGGGGCGGTCGACGGCGGTGAGTATAGCAACGGCGCTATGCTCAGTCAATCGACGTCACGCCCCTGTTCCTGACAAAAGGAATGTGGTTAGATTGGGCGCGCATCACACGGGAGGCAAACGTCTTGTACGTCGGAACTCAAGATCCGCCACAGGATGACAGCGACCTAGATCTGCTTCCGCAGCTCGGGGTCAAGAACATCTGCGCGAGCCCACCTGAGCCTTGGCGTCAGTGGAACGTGGACCTGCTGACAGGCTTCCGTGGGAAGATCGAGACCCACGGCCTATCCCTGGACATGATAGAACTGCCGCTGGAGTCGCGTCCGATCGCCGAGAATGGCGCACCCCACGTTTTCCTCGGCCCCAGTGATGAGAGGGACCGCGAGATCGATCAGATTTGCGAGCTGATTCGTAGCATGTCGCTTGCAGGCATCCCCGCCGGCAAGTACAACGTCACCATTCTGGGCATTCTCCGAACTGAGTCGACGTATGGACGTGGAGGCGCAAAGCTATCGACCTTCCGCTACTCTGAATTGGACCAGACGTTGCCCGACGTGGCGGATGCTCCAGCAGAGGTGATGTGGGAACGCATAGACCATTTTCTGGAGAAGGTCGTGCCGGTCGCGGAGGAGTACAAGATCCGGCTGGCGTGCCATCCCCAGGACCCCGGGATTGGCGACAGAACCTATCGAGGGGTCGCTCGGGTGCTCGGGACGGTCGACGGGCTCAAGAGGTTCATAAACATGCATTCAAGCCCCTACCATGGCTTGAATTTCTGCCAGGGTACTGTCTCCGAAATGCTTGATAACCCGGGCGAAGAAATCTACGACATCATTCGCTATTTCGGCGAGCGCGACAAAATATTCAACGTCCACTATCGCAATATCAAGGGCGGGTCGCTCGACTTTGTCGAGGTGTTCCCCGACGAGGGTGACGTGGACATGCTACGAGCACTGAGGGCCTATCGTGACACGGGCTACAAGTATATGATCATGCCGGATCACACGCCGCAGGTCGTCGGTCCAGGGGCGCGCCGAACCGGCTTCGCATATTGCTACGGCTACATCAATGCGCTACTTCAAGTCATCGAAGTCGAAGATAGATCCAACCCAAGAGTGAACTAGGCCCCAGAACGACATCAGGAGGAGACACGGAATGGGATTCACGACAAGACCGGTGATAATGGGCAGGAGAGGTGTCGTAACAGCAGGCCACTACCTGTCAGCAGAGGCCGGAATGCGAATCATGACCCAAGGCGGCAACGCTATCGATGCCGCCGCTGCGATGTGCATTTGCTTGAACCTGCTGGAGCCGCAGTCAAACGGCATCGGCGGCGAGGTGCCGACCCTCATCTATTCCGCGAAAGAGGGCAAGACCTTCGCTGTTTCAGGCATGGGCTGGTCACCGAAGGACCTCACTATCGATTGGTGCCGTGACAATGGCGTGGACATGATCCCCGGCGACGGCTACCTACCAGCCTGTGCTCCGGCTGTGGTAGGGACCTGGGCCGAGGCCCTCTCTAGGTTCGGCACGATGTCCTACTCCCAGGTGCTCGCGCCTGCCATCGAGCTGGCCGAGGGCGGCTTTCCCATGTATGAAGGTTTGCACAGTGCGCTCGTGGCCAATCAAGAAAAATTCACCGAGCAGTACCCCACCAGCGGCGATGTCTATTTGCCAGGTGGACGCGTGCCCGAGGTCGGAGAACTGTTCCGGAACATCGACTTCGCCAATACGCTCAAGACCATGTGCGCTGCGGAGAAGTCCGCAAAACACAAGGGACGGGTAGCTGGCATCGAGGCGGCCAGAGACGCTTTCTACAAGGGCGAGATCGCCGAGAAGATTGCCAAGTTCATATCCACACACGCTGTGACAGACGAGACAGGGGCGACGCGCACGGCTCTCCTCTCCTACGACGACATCTCTGAGTGGCGGGCGACGGTCGAGGAGCCGATCTCCTACAACTACAAAGGACTGGACGTCCACAAGTGCCCGACATGGACTCAGGGCCCGACCTTCGTGCAGCACCTTGCCCTACTGGATGGCTTAGACCTCAAGGCGATGGGGCACAACACCGGCGAGTATCTTCACACATGGATCGAGACGTGTAAGCTGGCCTTCGCCGACCGCGAGGCCTACTATGGCGACCCGGCATTCGATGACGTACCCTTCGATATCTTGCTGTCCCAGAAGTACAACGAGGCACGTCGCGGGCTTGTCGGTGCTACAGCGTCGATGGATCTGAGGCCGGGAGATGTGGGCAACGGAATCCCCGAATACGCGCTCAGGGACATCGGGGATGACAATCGACTGGCTCTCGGCATGGAGGCAGGCGTGACAGGCGCCGGGCAGGGCCACCACCTTGGAGACACGACTCACCTGGACGCCGTAGACATTGAGGGCAACATGGTGGCCGCGACACCCTCGGGCGGTTGGATCGGTACATCGCCGCTGATCTCGGGCCTCGGTTTCCCCATCGGCACGCGTGGCCAAATGTTCTACCTGAACCCGGAGCGGCCAAACGCACTCCAGCCACGCAAGAGGCCCAGGGCGACACTGACACCAACCATGGTGACCCGCAACGGCCGACCGTGGATGGCGTTCGGCACACCAGGCGGAGACGGTCAGGAGCAGTGGACGGTGCAGTTCTTCCTGAACTACGTCGAGTTCGGTATGAACATCCAGGAAGCACTGGACGCCCCTACCCTGGTCACCACACACTTCCCGTCGTCGTTCTACCCAAGGGAGTCCTACCCAGGGCGAGTAACGCTGGACCCGATGATCCCATCAGCCGCGGCAAACGAGCTGCGGCGACGAGGACACGGCGTAGAGATGTGGCCCGAGCCGTACACCGGCGGCAAGGTGATGGGCATTCGCATCGACGAAGAGCGCGGCGTCATACAGGGCGGCGCAGCCCCCAAGGGCAGCATAGGCTACGCCATAGGCTGGTAGGCGCCACGGGCGCTTTTGGGGTGTGGGGCGTGCATGGGGCAAGGTCCCCTGGCGGGTGGTTCGACGGGCTTGCCCATCGATATCACACTGCGCTTCCACCTCTGTCATGCTGAGGAGGCTTCCTACGAAGCATGACAGAGGTGGGGGTGCGTTCCTACGTGGCCAGAAAGGCATACTCACGGCCCCGGACCCTTCTCGTCTCCGCTCAGCGTGACATATCAGGCTCCGCTAGCGGTCCCATGGGAATTCTAGAGTCGGGTTGTTGGCGTAGCGGCGCATGGTTAGGGTCAGCGCGACGCCTGAGCCTGGGGCGAGCCGGACCGTGTAGGCGGATGCGTCTACGTCCAGGGTCTGATCGTTCGCAGTCGCGCTCATGATTTGATGCTCGCCGTATCCACCGCCCTGCACTACCACCGTACGCGACTCCACCTGGCTGATGTTTACCAGTGTCACGTCCGTTTCGGTTGCGGACATGCGGGTCACCAGGGCGGCTACGTCTTCGGGGACGCCGGCGCGGCGGCGCTCGGGGTCGAAATAGCGCACTCGGGCGTGCAGCGGGTAGCCTTCCCTGCCGGTCGGGAGCCCGCCGAGCATCAGCTGGGTCAGGGATCCCGTCACTGCCGGGACAAGATGGTTCATGTCGTCGGACATTCTCGTGTCGGCTGAAGCTGTGTCGGCCCTCACTTGTTCCATGCGCCAGCGAACCGCCTCTAGGTCACGTTCGAGGGCCTCGGTCGCATAGCCCGGGTTTTTCCCGTCCAAATACTGGATCCACTCATCGTCTCGTACACGCTCTCGGTCCGCTTCGACCATCGACCAGTAGTACACTGCGAGGGCCCCTTCATCGAATGGTCTCTCTATATAGTCGTACCAGCCCTCATCACCGTGCATTCTTGGGTACAGGGTTCGCCCCTCGACTGTCTTGGAATTTTCATTGACCGCCTGGATGACTCTCCGCCAGGTATCCACGTATCGCTGATCTCCGGTCAGCAGCAGGCCGTTCCCGAACCCATACGGGATCCGGTTGAACATAAACGGGCGATGCCTGATCGCCTTGTCTGCCGGGTCATAGACTGAAAATCCCCAGCCGTAGACGCCGCCATACCACTTACCGTCAGTCTCCCCACCGATGGACCCGTCCAGTCCTATGTTGCTCGGAGTGAGGCCGCCGTTGGCCTCGGTGCGCTCGACCCAGGCGTCGATGTACTCCAGCGCCCAGTCACGAAAACTTTGTTCGCTTGTGAGGGCGTACGCATTAAAGGCGAGGGTGGTCGCCCCGAGGTTCAACGGGTGGTCGCCAACGATATCGTTATAGTCCTGGAAATGCACCAGCATTTCACCGTAGTCGCGTTCGCCGTGCCCCGGGTCGAAGCGCCCGGCGATCTCGATGGGGTCGCCTGCCCAGTCAAGATCCGTCGTCTTCCTGAGCAACGGTCCACGGCTGCCGTTGAACATACTGCGGATGATGCGGTGCTCCGAGTCATAGTTGTCGGCCTGGGGATCGTCGCCCGTGTAGAAACCCGCAAAGCGTCTCGTCCTGTTTTCCAAAGCGCTGTCATGAGGGTCCGATAGCCCCTGGAGAGTGAAGGCGTTGAGTCCTTCGCCGATGTGCATCCAATCAAACATGACTGGAAATTCCTTGTAGTACATGCCATCACGGCCCATCGGTACGTCGACCGTCTTGGCTTCGGTGTACTGACGTATATGGCCCTCCCAGCCTTTCTTGTACAGATCTAGGACGATGTCGGGAGCACCCAGGGCATGCAGCATGGTCCAATTCAGCAAATTTTCCGCGCCGTCGTCCGGTCCGTCGTCGCCTCCCCAACGTGGGACACAGCGCAGGTACCCTCGCTCGTCGAAGTAGTGTTCGTAAAACTCGCGGCACGCCAGCGTCTCAGCGCGAATCAGCTCGCGCTGCAGTAGCGCCCAGTGGGGCGGCGTCATGGGATCTTCGATGTGCAGTGCCCGGGGTGCCATAGATCGCTCCTTGCTCGCTTATTTCAAATACTCTAGCATCGCTGGAGGCATGGTGGCCAGGAGGCCCGCATCCACCGGCAGCATCACTCCCGTGATCCAGCGCGCCTCTTCACTCGCCAGGAACGCAGCTGCCCAGGCGATGTCCCACGCGTTGCCCTCCACACCCAGCGGTGCAGAATTGCGACGCCGATCACGGATCTCTTCGCGCTCCTTTTCGGACATGAATCCCGAAATCAGGGGCGTGTATAGGTATCCGGGGACGATGCCGTTGACTCGCACGTTTTCGCGACCGTGCTGGACAGCCATAGACGTAGTCAGTGTCACTATGGCACCCTTGGACACAGAGTAAGCGATGAGTTGATTCGCGCCGCCCCGGAAGGCCTCCACTGAAGAGACATTGATGATGGAGCCGCCGCCAGAGCTCGTCATACAGGGCACTGCGAATTTGCTTGTCAGCATAATGCTTTTGACGTTGACCTGCATGATCCGGTCCCACTCCTCTTCGTCAGCATCCACGACTGAGCCTAGAGAGATGATCGCAACGTTGTTGAACAGGATATCGACACCGCCATAGCGCTCGACCGCGGCGTCAACCAGTGCCTCACAATCCCCGATCTTTGCGACATCAGCTTCGAAGATCGAGGCGACGCCACCCGCCCCTTCAATCACCTCCAGGGTCACCTGTGCCGCCTCCGGGTCCCGATCGACTAGCAGCACCTTGGCTCCTTCACGTGCGAAGACAATCGAGGTCGCCTTCCCCGTGCCCACGCCTGCCCCGGACGAGCCAGCGCCGGTGACGATTGCTACTTTCCCTTCGAGTCTCCGTCTGTACTGTGTGATATATCACCTCGTGTCGGCCAGCAGCTATGTTGAATGCTCCGCGCGCCACTCTATCGTATCGACGTTCATGATGCTAGACTGCCGCCAATACACAGGAGAGATGCCTAAATGACCAAACGTTACCCATCTTCGATCCTCGTCAGCTGCGAAATACCCTGGGACGAAAATCACGAGTTGATCGAAGACACGTTCCGTGCAGAGATACGGGACGCCATGGAGACCTTCAACAACCTGTACATCTTCGGTACGGCTGGAGAAGGGTACGCGCTCATCCTATCCAGATTCAAAGAGATCGTAGGCATATTCCGCGAGGAGACCAACAAGCCCGACATTAATCCCATGGTTGGCATCATCTCCATGTCCACTGGGCTAGTAGTCGAGAAAATCGCTGCGGCCTACGACATCGGGTTCCGTGTGTTTCAGATAGCTATGCCGCCATGGGGTACGCTATCCGACAACGAGTACATGACCTACTTCAAAGACGTGTGCGGAAGCTTCCCGGACGCCAAATTCGTCCACTACAACCTGCCAAGGTCAGGACGCGTGCTCCTCACCGAGGACTACAAACGGATCGAGGCCGCGGTGCCGAACCTGGTTGGCACGAAGTTCACCTCGGCTGATGCCAACGAGTGTCGCAAACTGGTGACAGAGACAGAACTTCAACACTTCTTCGGCGAGGCTAATTATCCGTTTGGGAGCCTCCACGGCGAATGCTCTATCCTGGCGTCTTGGGGGGCCCTGTTCCCGAGCAAGACCAGAGAGCTATTCGATCTTGGAAAGGCCGGAGAGTTCGAAAAGGCCTACCGTATTGCCCTTGAGATCGACGAGGCCGGGGCGACGTTCCTGGCGCCGGCATTAGGCGGCGTGGAGCGAATTGATGGGGCGTTCGACAAGATGATTGTTCGGGCCAGCGGTATAGACATGCCGCTACGGATGCTCTCCCCATACGACGGTGTCGATATGAAGACCTTCGAGGCGTGCGTTTCCGCGCTGAAGAGCAAACACGCCAGCATGTTGAACTAGAGGTTGGGTCGTGCCTAAGCGTTACCCGCAGGCGGTCCTTGTGAGCTGCGAGCTTCCCTGGGACGAGCACCAGCGGCTCATGGAGGACGCCTTCCGCGCCCAGGTACGCACAACGCTGGAGTCCTTCAACCACCTGTACATTTTCGGAACGGCTGGGGAGGGCTACGCCGTTACACTATCCCAATTTAGGGAAGTGGCCGAGGTATTCTGGGAGGAGACGGATAGGCCGGATGTTCACCCGATGGTCGGCGTCATCGCGATGTCTACGGCTCAGGTTGTCGAGAGGATCGCGGCTGCATACCAAATAGGGTTTCGCATGTTCCAAATCACGTTGCCGCCGTGGAGCGCCCTCTCTGACAACGAGACAATTACATTTTTCAAGGACGTTTGCGGTTCGTTCCCGGACGCCCAGTTCCTCCACTACAACACCGCGCACTCCAAAAGAGTTTTACTGACCGAGGACTACCAGCGTATCGAGGCTGTCGTGCCGAACCTGGTGGCCACCAAGTTCGAGAGCGCAAGCCCTGGCGAAACCCGCAAGCTAGTGACCCAAACGGAGCTGCAGCATTTCCTTGGCGAGGGCAATTTTCCTTGGGGCTGCCTACACGGTGAGTGCTCACTACTTGCCTTCACCGCCCCACTCTCCCCTGCCCGTGCCCTGGCGTTTTTCGAACTTGGACTGACGGGGCGGATTGCGGAGTTGTTCCAGCTCGCCGATGAGATAGACAGCGTCGTCGAGGCGCTCTACCGCCCAGTCGCCGATCTTCCGCTAGTCGACGGCGCATACGACAAGATATTGGCGCGGGCCAGTGGAGTAGAGATGCCGTTACGGATGCTCTCACCATACGAGGGATGCGACATACCTACGTATGAGGCATGCGTCGCGTCGTTGCGGAAGGCGCATCCGGAGTGGCTAGAGTAGGTTTTGAGGGGCAAGCTTGGGATATTAGCGTCCAGGATTCCGTTTATCCCCGGGGGTGTCGGGGCGTTGTTCGGCTCAATGCGAAAACCGAGGCGTCTCATTAGCCCAATTGAACGCTCGTTATTGGCCCGCACACTGTTGATGATTCGATGGATACCAAGTGCGGTGAATCCGAACTCGACCAGCTTTACGCCCATCTCAGTTGCGTACCCGTTGCCCCAGTGGCTTCGTCCCAAGGCGTAGGTGAGCTCCGCTTCGATGAAGGCGGGATCGCCGCCAACTTCGTGGCCGAGGTCGCTTTCAAGGGCAACCCAGCTAGTGTCCTCGTCCGGCAAGTGTGGCTGAAAGCCCATGAGCCCGATAAGCGACTCGGTTTCCTTGAGTTCAAGTGCCTTCAGCCCGTATTCGGACTTAGTCGCGATCCAAGCCTCCGCAAAGGCGCTTTTGATCTCGTCTGGAGTCCCCTGACGTCCGGACCACGCGTCCTTCACGACCGGATCGGCGTAGACCAGTTCGTATATTGAGTCTAGGTCGTCCGTAGAGAATTCGCGAAGTTGCAGTCTCTCGGTCTCTATGATCATGGCGTGCCCCTTTTTTTGCGCTGGGAGTCCCATTACGGGTGCCTCATCGATCAATAGGTGACGATCACCCACTATTCTACGACGGGGAATATCTGCGTGCAGATCAACTGGCCGGAGGACTACACCCTACGGTGCGGGGGTAGGCTCCGGCGTGGGGGTCGGGGGCGGTACCAGTAGGTTCGTGCGGGTGTGCTCAACAAAGTCCCTGACGCCGAAAGGGGCGACTAGGGCATAGTACTCGGACGCAGAAGACTTCACGACAAATACGACCTTGTCCTCAAATTCTGCGCCAACGCGAATCGTGCGGATTTGCTCTGCGCCAACCGTGTCAAGAGAACGGACGATCACAAGCGCCGACAGCTGGTCGAAGCGATACGAGGGGTCTTCGGACTTCCCCAGGGGCTCACGCATGGCCATCGATTCCACTTTGCTGATCAGCAGGTCAACAGCCTCGGTATCGAGGATTTCGCCCTCCTCCAGCTCACCGATACCCCATTCGCCGTTGCTGTCCTTGACGAACTCAAGACGTCCGCCGGAGTTCTCTACCGTGACGGACAGCAGAGCGTCCTCAGGGGTAGCGAAATAGACTGTGTCGATCCAGGAAGCTGGCCCAACTGGGGCGTCGGTGGTCGAAATGCCGGTGACACGATACACATCGTCTTCGCCATCGATCCGCGCATGAATGCTGTCCAACTGAGTCACTGAGCCCAGAAACACCTTTCGAATGCTACCGTCCGACAGTACCATCTCGATGGTGCGTTCGAAGGATCGCTCTGACACGGTAAGCCTGATGTGGCTGTCGCTCGTCTTGGCCACGTAATTTTCCTTGGTGAGTCCAAGCACCTCGTCGACCAGTTCCAGGAAAGTGTCCTCGTTGCAAGGAAAGTTGTCGATATCAGGCAGGACGCAGCCGTCAGGACCAAGCACAAGACGTGTGCCAAGGCCGTTGATGTCGGCTGTAGCCAATTCAACGACTTGCTCCCGCGTGAACCCGTCGAGTAACGGTTCGTCCGCCTCTGGGTTCGACTCCGGCCACAGGACGGCAGCGAGAATGATGGACTGCAGTACTAGGAAGACCAGAAGGATCCGGTTCGGCAGGTTCACGCGTCTTCACCTTCGCCGACCAGTTCCATGGGGCGCTCACCACGCCGCCTCAGGTGCCAGACCAGCCCTATCGCAATCAACACTGCGAGCGCGGCTCCGTAGTTGGCCGCCTCCCAGAAAGTCTGCTCTCCCTCATCTAGAGGCTGCAATAGCCGAGTGAAGATGCCACCGGAGTTGAGTCCTAACAGGTCAAGATCCTCGGCAGCCCAATCAACAGCGTTCTGGAGGAGTTGCAGGTTGAATAAGAATCGGTCTGCTGAAAGACTTCGGGAAAGATCGAGCACCAGATCGTCGACGAACTCCGAACTGCCAAAAACCACGAGACGAGCAGTGTCCGGGGAATTTTCGATGAGAGTCGGCAACTCGAGGGGCTGACCATCCACCCCAATCGGGTCAGGTGCACGGTCGGCAAAGTGGCTCCTGAAGGAACCCCGGATGCTGACGCCCAACAGCTGTTCGGCAGGTTCACCCTCAACTGCAAATCCGAGTTCAGGATAGGATTCGAGGTCTGGAAGCACCACATAAGAATCCCTGAGCCAGGCGTCCTCGGTGGTGCGCAGCAGACGCTCGACCGCCCTGTCCTGGTTTGCGATCACGTCAATTTCCAGAGGCGAGGCCCATTGGAGTGTGACCGACTGCAGGTTAGCCATTATGGGGCTGCCAGACTCCATACCGTCGCGACGCACGTCTACAAACAACGGATAGTCTACGCTCTGCATCTCTAGAGCGCTGTAGCTGCCGAGGTCACGCCGCACTTGCATTGGGAAGGGCTCATTCTGCGGGTCCATGACCAGCGAATTGCCAATGGTGACACCGTAGCTGGCGAGCAAGTTGTTTAGCCCATCCTCGATAGGTTCGAGCGATAGGCCGGCCTGGTATTGGATCGGGGAAAGAATGAAGTTCCCGGAGGCCACTACCACGGCGCCTCCGCGCATCAAGAATTGGTCCACCGCGTACCTTTCGATATCGCTCATAAGCCTGGGAGCCACGACCACCAGCACGTCAACGTTACCTGGTACCCGCCCGGCTTTGAGGTCCGCAGCCTCAACGATGTAGCTTTGAGCAAGGCTGGCCTGGACGCGGTTGAAACTCGATATAGGCGGAACAGGGTTGCCGAACGCGTCAACCGTGTTCTCAGCAGCTGGTTGCCAGAGCGCCACGGTCTTCAAGAAGCCAGGGACTGCCTGTCTCAAGGCAGCCAGGATATCTGACCTCAGGTCCGGCACTTCCATTTGACCACTAGGAATTATCAGGTAAGACTCGCCCTTGTACTCAAGGACCATGTGCAGGTAGTACGTCTCCAGGGAGAGTGATGATGAGAGAGGACTCAGGCCAAATGTCTCCAGCATCGTCTGCCGCGTGACCACCGAGTCCGCTGCGTCAACGTCCACCAGTTCGTATTCGAGGATGCCATCCGAGCGGCTGGCGAACTCAAGGGCTACAAGGCTAATCAGATCAGGGATCCCCTGTAGTTCTTCCGGCAGCGTATCCTGTGTGACGTAGGCTGTCAGATTCATGGGTTCGCTTAGGCTCGAAAAGACCGCATCCAGGCTCCTAAAACCGGATACGACCCGCTTTATTGCACCGGTCAGGTCATACTCGAGATTGCGCAGCCTGACGTCCGGGGCCCCATCGGGTCTTGGTTCAACCTCAATAAGATCGCTGAATCCCAGTGTGACAAACTGGTCTCCGTAGCGAATCAAAATGTCGAAATAGGAGTTGATGACCGTCGACTCTCGCCGTTCAGTAATTGCGAAAGAATTCGATCGGATCCCATACGCTCGATTGGCCTCTTCCTCAAGATCCTCGTCCTCACGAGGGTCGACGAATTCCACTTTTACGCCACCCTCGGATGCGACTTCGTACTCCCGCATCAGGTCCCTGACGGATGGCACCAGCCTGGCCAGCAGCGGGTGGGTCCTCTCGCTAAAGTAGCCCCGCATAAGCAGGGGCTCCGGGAGGCTTTTTACCAGATCCTTTGTCGTGTTGGAAAGGCTGTATTCGTTGTTGGCCGTAAGATCGGTCCGAAGTCCCGGGATTGGATATAGCCAGTAGTTCAATACTGTCAGGTTGGCCAGTAAGAGCAAAAGGCCGATTGCCGCGTTGCGACGATAGGTTCCTGCCTGAGGACCTTTCCCAAGCCGCCTCAGGTCCAAGGACACGACGTTTAGCAGTAGGAAGAAGACTGTAATCGAGACGTAGTACACCAGGTCGCGCAGGTCTATGACCCCACGTTCGATGCTCTCGAAACGACTTCCAATGCCCACGGACCTGAGCAATTCGGCGATGTCGTCCCCGGCGAGGCCAGTAACCCCCTTGGTGCCAAGCAGGTACAGCGCGCCACCCACCAGGACCGTGAAAATAAGCGATACGATCTGGTTGTCAGTGCGAGACGAGAAGAACAGGCCGATGGAAACGTAGACCGAGGCCATCAGTATAGTCGCCAGGTACCCTCCGAATGTGGGACCCAGGTCCAGGTCACCAAGGACGCTGACGGTGATAGGGAGCGAAAGTGTCAGAGCCACGGCTACGCCAATGAGTACCATCACTGCGACGAACTTTCCGAGGACCAGATTGGCTCGGTGGACCGGGAGTGTCAGCAGGACCTCCATCGTCCCGCTGCGGGCCTCCTCGCTCCACTGGCGCATGGTCAGCGTGGCGACGAGGAAGATCATGAGGATTGGCATCCACCGGAATAGCGGACGCAGGTCTGCGATATTACGAGCGAAGAAGCTCTCAACCCAGAAGAATATGAATAGGCTGACCGCAAGGAACACGCCCAGGAAAATCAGGGCGAGGGGTGAGCCGAAGTAGGCTCTGATTTCCTTGCGGGCTATGGCCCAAACCTGTGGCAACGCCTCGCTCAAAGTTCCTCCTCCGAGCCGGCGTCATCTTCAGTCGGATTGACGTTGCCGTTCTCTGGAGGAATTTCAACATTGCTTGGATCAGGAGCGACGTCCGTCACCTCAGTTTCGTCGTCCGTATCACCTGATGACGCGACAAGGTCATTGAAGACACGCTCCAGCGTTCGGAGGTCACGGCTCAACTCCCGGAGTGGCCAGTTCTTTTCCCTGGCGAGGGCATATATTGCGGGGCGCAGGTCGGCGTGCTCGAGGCCGAGAACCCGATATGCTCGACCCTCGGCCGACTCACCGGGTTCGACCGCCTGGACCTCATCCAGGGCTAGCAGGTCAGCGGTGGCGTCGGCAGCCGACTCGTCTAGTACAAGAATTGCGCCGTCAGTGGCAGCAAGCTCGGCCAGCCTTGCATCTGCCCTAACCTGGCCATTTAGCAATACGATGGCGCGGTCACAGACGGCCTCGACCTCCGAAAGGATGTGGGTCGAGAGAAGTATCGTAGTGTTCTCCGCCAACCTCTTGATCAGGCGTCGTGACTCCACGATCTGAGTCGGGTCGAGTCCTACGGTAGGTTCGTCGAGGATAAGCACCTTTGGATCGTGAAGGATCGACTGGGCCAATCCGACCCGCTGCCGGAACCCTTTGCTGAGCTGCCCTATCGGCCTGGTAAGGTGCTCCTCCAGAGAGGCCGCGCGGACCGCTCGCGATATGAGGCGAGGTTGATCGGACTTCGGCACGCGCCGGAGATCGGCGATCATTTTCAGGTGAGATTGGACCGACGCCTCTGGATACAGAGGCGCGTTCTCAAGCAGGTAGCCGATCCTCTTCTGGACCTCTAGTGTTTCATCGACGACATCAAGGCCGTCGATAGTCACAGTGCCAGAATCGGCTTGTAGGAAGCCTGTCAGCATCTTCATCAAAGTAGTCTTGCCCGCCCCATTGGGGCCGAGGAGTCCGACTACTTCACCGGCCCCCACATGAAAGGAGACGCCGCTGACAGCCTTGACAGGACCATAGGATTTTTCGAGGTTGGTTACCGTTATCACAGACGCTGTTCCATTGTTGAGAGGGCACCCTAGTATAACGCAACCAAGGTCCGTGAGGTTACTACGTCCTCGGGGTGGCAGCCTCTTCGCACCCAGCGGTGGCCATCAGGCCGCGAAGAGCCTCAGCCGCGCGACGCATGCCGTCCGGTCCCGAAAAGCCGCCTCGTTGCCCGGCGACCTTCAGGTGAGGCTCAAGCGCCAGAAATCCACCGTAGCCGCTTTCGCGCAAGGCCACCAGCAGCTCCGGGATCTGGCCATCGCCATCCCCCGCCACGGTAATCGTCTTGTCCGCGACAAGCGCGTCTTTCACTTGGACGCAAGCAACCCGATCCCTCAGGAGCGGCCAGCCACGGTCGAAGGCCTGCGATACCCCTGAATGAGGAAAGTTGCCCGTGTCCCAGACGAAGCTGAGGCCGGGATCGTCGACTCCCTCCAGTAACGCTAGGCATCGTTCCGGCGTGTCTCCGACCAGCCCACCTTCGTTCTCCAGCAAGAGAAGTATCCCACGGGCTGCGGCCATGTTGGCCATCTCCGTCAGCCTGGAAATGGATCCATCTACATAGTCTGCCGAGTTAGCGTCCTTCGGGGGATAAAAGGAAAAGACACGCACTCGGCCTGTGCCCAGCGCTGCTGCGATATCGAGAATCCGCGACAGATCAGACAGCACCGTCTCAAGGGGCTCTTCGATGGGTGATTTGCCCACGGGACTGCCAATACAGCTGACTTTGATGGAATGACGGTTGCACATGTCTCGCAGACTGGCTACCTGGCTATCATCGAGGTCCAGGACGTTGGTGCCCCATGCCTTGCGAAGTTCCAGCCAGCCGATGCCTAGCTCATCAAGCACTTCAAGCTGCGTCTCCACGTCGTCGTCGATCTCGTCTCCAAAGGCGCTCAGAGTGAATGTCGCACTAGCATTTGTCATGTGGCTCCTCAAATATTTACTATCGCCCCTCGCGAATCAGGTCCGAAACTCTCTCGCCGATCATGATCGAAGTGGCATTGGTGTTGGCCCTGGTGCAGTCGGGCATGATTGACGCGTCCACAACCCTCAGGCCGTCGATTCCATAAACGCGGCCCGTCGGATCTACAACAGACATTGGATCGGTCTCGGGTCCCATCTTACATGTGCCCGACGAATGGTGGCTCGTCTGTGCCCAGCGCAATAACCACCTATCGAGGGCGTCGTCGGACTCCAAGGCCGAGTCGTCTGGAACCACTCTCTCTGTCACAAGGGATTTCCAACTCTCGTGCTCGGCTAGCTCCAGGCAGATCCGAACACCCTCGCGCATGCGGGAGCGGTCGAACTCACTGCGCAGGTAGTCGTAGTTGATACTTGGCTGAACGTGCGGATCATCTGAGCGCAGACGAATCGTCCCTGCGCTGGTCGCAAGATCTAGACACACAACCATCAGTAGCCCACGATCGCTATCGAGGTTGAGACTTGGATTTCGGCGTAACCGGCCCCTCGAAGCGGGATGGATAAGCATGTCGTTGACCAGATGAGAGTCCTGGGCCGTATAACGCAATGTCGTTTGAATTGTCGGAAGACCCTGAGGTTGCACGAAGTCGTCCCTTGTTCGCCAGGTCACGTGCACCTGTGGATGATCCCGCAGGTTTTCCCCCACACCCGGCAGGTCAAGCACAACTGGCACTCCAGCCGATTCCAACTGGCTGGCAGGCCCGACACCGGACCGGAGTAAAAGGTGGGGCGAGCCTATTGCACCTGCGCTCAGAATGATCTCGTCGCCGGAGACTGTGAACACCTCACCTCCGACCTCCGCAGCAACGCCCACAGCTCGGCCTCCCTCGAAGAGCACTCGGTGCACGAGGCAATCGCCTACTATGGTCAGGTTCGGGCGCTGCCGAACTGGATCGAGGTAGCCCATCGACGTACTCCACCTTATGCCGCCGGGGTCATTCATGGGGGTTGGACCCACGCCGGTGGTGCCAGGGGAGTTGTGGTCGGGACAGTCCGCGAACCCCATATTGAGAGCAGCGTCGTAGAATCCGACCTGATCCGGGTTCATCTCGGTTCGCCCAAACCGGCGAACGACAATTGGGCCATCGGTGCCGTGGAAATCGCCGTCGAAATCTGTGTCCGTCTCGACCATCCGAAAATATGGGAGGAGCTGCTGGTAGTTCCAGCGATCGTTGTCGTCCCACGGCGTCCAGGAGTCGTAGTCCTCGGGAACGCCTCTCAGGAATATCGCGGCATTTATCGCGCTCGATCCACCGACCACCCTTCCCCTGGGGACGATGCCGGGCGGTGATTGGTCGGTGTACCGCGCTATATACCACCAGAAGTGAGGCGATGCGTAGCCTGCACTCGGTCGCGGTGGTTGGCGATAGTTGTATTTGACCTCGTCGGGCAGATCTTCGAGAGCCGGATAGTCAGGCCCTACCTCCAAGAGCAGGACCGTGTGATCCGGATCCTCGGTGAGACGGGCGGCCAGCACTGCCCCAGCGGAGCCCGCGCCAACGATGATCGTGTCGTACTGTAGTTCACGTGTGTAGCTATTCATGGTCGGTTGGGGACTGATTCTACGCCCAAGCGCGGTCCCGAGTCCACACCCTACCGATGATACAATTCCGACGAAGACGCTGGTAGTGGAGAGCGTCTCTGACCCTGGCACCTATTCAGGGGATAGAGTGGAACCAGTGGCGGTGCGCAACGAGATCGATCACCGTCTCAAACCGAGGTTAGCGGTCAGGTGTCAGACATGCCCTTTACGGCCCAAATTACTCAGGGAGTCTTGATGAAGAAGCTGGGCCTAATAGTGAATCCCGTGGCCGGCATGGGCGGTCGCGTTGGCCTCAAGGGCAGCGACGGCCCTGAGGCTTTGGATCGTGCGCGAGAACTGGGCGCCGTACCGGAGTCGCCGACGCGTGCCATCGAGGCATTGAGGATGCTGCTCCCGATTTCAGATCGCCTACAGATCATTACGTTCCCCAATGAGATGGGCGAGGATGAGGCTACGCAGGCGGGTTTCCGGCCCATCGTCATTGGAAAGATAGTCAGCGGCGCCACGACTCCAAATGACACACAAGCCGCCGCTCTCCAGATGCAGGAAGCGGGTACGGACCTCCTGTTATTTTGTGGGGGAGACGGAACCGCAAAGGACATTCACGACGCCATCGGTCGCTCCATGACCGTGCTGGGTATCCCTGCAGGCGTCAAAATCCACTCAGGCGTCTACGCCACGACGCCTCGCGACGCCGGCAGAGTCGCCCGAAGATTCCTAGAGGACGAATCGACTGGGGTGCGAGATGCTGAGGTGATGGACATAGACGAGGACGCGGTCCGACAAGGTCATATCGCTGCGCGTCTCCACGGCTACCTACGTGTCCCCGACGACCGAAATCACGTTCAGACAGCAAAATCAGGAGCAGCTCCGTCGGAGATTGAAGCGCTGAAGTCGATCGCCGTAGGAGTCTTGGAAGAAATGGACGACAGGCGACTGTACATCATGGGCCCCGGCACAACCGTCGGCGCGATAATGGATGAGTTGGGCGTCCCGAACACCCTGCTCGGTATCGACGTGGTGCAGGACAAAAATAACGTCGCCTCGGACGTTACCGAAAGCGACCTGCTCAGGCTCCTAGAGCGCTCGCCCGCCACAATCGTAGTGACCGTAATCGGTGGCCAAGGATACATTTTTGGGCGCGGCAATCAGCAAATCAGCCCATCGGTATTGCGCAAAGTGGGTGGCGAGCACATCATCGTCGTCGCACCACCACAGAAACTGGCCTCCCTTTCTGGTCGGCCTCTCCTTGTTGACACGGGCGACCCACAACTAGACGAAACGCTGAGTGGCTACCGGAAGGTCATGACCGGCTACAGACAGTACGCAATGCACCGAATCGGGGACTAAGGAGGCAACATGGACGTCACCTTGAGTGACAGTGAAATGCTAGCCTTGGTCAGGGAAGTACGGACTGGCAGCATGGTCGTAGGCCGTGAGGTGCTTCAGGGCACTCGGCTATCCCGCGTGGAGCGCGTAACCCTGGAAGACGGCGCTACCTACATCGCGAAGCGAGGCACACATCTACTGATTGACGAGGCCGACACGCTTCGCGCGCTTCGCGGGTCTCCAATTCCGATGGCGGATATGTATGTGGCTGATGTAGAAGGCGAAAATCTGACGATGCTGATGGAAGACCTGGGCCCGGTCAAAATACAGCCTACGATTGAGGACGCTGCTGAAATGGCAGCTCGTATGACCCAAACAACTCCGCCAGATCACCTGCCAACCGATGATCGTGAATATCTGGAACGCCTGCCTCAACAAATTAAGGCCGGCATTGAACAGCTGGTGTCCTTGGGAACGTGGAAGAACCCAGACCGGATCAGGCGACCCGTGGACGACATTGTGAAGGCTGCCTCGGATCTGGGTTCCGGCACTGAGATTCACCCCTTTGGTCTTTGTCACAGAGAGTATCACCCGACCAGTCTGCATATTGGAACCCAAAAGACAGCCCTGATCGATTGGCAACGCGCCTACGTAGGCCCCCTACTGCCATGTCTCGCAAACTGGTTTCCGATAGCCGACGCTCCGAACCTGAAGGCCTGCCGCCGACTCATCAAGGCATACGTCTCAGCGGGCGGCGCCCCCGAGGCTCAAGAAAAGCGGGGCGATCTACGGCCAGAGTCCTGGGCGTTCTTCTGGCAGCGGGTCGGGGCAGCCGAGTGGTGGATTAACTCTCAGATCAAATGGCAGACAAACGATACCCAGGATGGTAGTTGGCAGCGAGCTGTCGAACGGGTTATCGTCGACGCCCAATGGCTGCTACCCTAGCGCCTAGTGGACATCGGCAGTTCCGGCGGATATCGAATCGAGGAATGGGTACTACACTACCCTGGTTGATACCTGATAAATGGAGGACATGTTATGGGCAGCTTCGACGGCAAGGTCATTATCGTAACTGGGGCGGCATGGGGCATCGGAAGGGACACGGCGCTGGAGTTCGCCCGCGAGGGTGCCCGCGTCGTGATAGCCGATGTGGACAAGGCGGCTGGCAAGACAGTGGAGTCGCAACTCCAAGATCTGGGCCCTGGAGGGTTGTTCGTCGACGCAGACGTCTCCAAGGCCGAGGCAAGCAGGCGGGTCGTCTCTGAAACGGTCGCAGCATTTGGCGCTGTGGACGTACTGTTCAACAACGTCGGCATACAGCCCGCTGGCTCGTATCACAACGTGGAGGACACACCGGAGGAGACCTGGGACCGCATCCTGGATATTAATCTCAAGAGCTACTACCTTATGGCGAAGTACGCGATCCCTGAGATACGTAAACGCGGAGGCGGTGCAATCATCAACACGGCGAGCGTACAAGGGCTACAGTCGCAGAAGCTTGTACCCGCGTATGCTGCCAGCAAAGGCGGAATCCTTTCGCTCACCCGCCAAATGTCCCTGGACTACGCGGCTGAAAACATTCGAGTCCTCGCGGTGAACCCCGGCGCCATCGACACGAAGATGTTGCGTACGTCTGCTGAGCAGGCAGAAGGCAACACCGATGAATTGATCGCCTCGTGGGGCAAGGGTCATCCCCTGGGCAGAATCGGCACGGGGCAGGACATCGCCAACGTCGTGGTGTTTCTGGCGAGCGAGCGGGCAAGCTTCATGACCGGCTCATACGTCAACGTTGACGGTGGGTACATGGCAGTAGGCGCATGGGGTTCGGCTGGGTCGCCCGACTCGGAGGGTTGAGCACGGGCACGGATCAAATGGCGGGGCGCGTCGTGATGGTCACAGGGGCCAGCAACGGCATAGGCAGGTCGACTGCCTTAGGGCTTGCTCGCCTCGGTGCAACAGTCGTGATGGTGTGCCGAAATCGCGAGAGGGGGGACGGCCGTCCAGGGATGGATATCGGATCTCGCGGGAGATGTACGCCTCGACCTACTGGTGGCGGACCTATCATCGCAAAGCCAGGTCCGTATTCTGGCCACAGAGTTTAAGGGCAAATATGACCGTTTGGACGTGCTGGTGAACAACGCCGGCGTGCTGATAGGCCATCGCACGGTCACCGAGGACGGCCTTGAGACCACGTTCGCAGTCAATCACCTCGCCTATTTCCAGTTGACTGCTCTGCTGTCAGATAGTCTCGCAGAGACCGCCCCATCGCGGGTGGTGAACGTGGCGTCAATAGCCCACGAACGGGGTCGCCTCCGCTTTGACGATCTGCAGGGAGAGAAGCGATACGGGGCCGTCAGGGCCTATGCCCAGTCCAAGCTCGCGAACATCGTATTCACCTACGAGCTGGCCAGGAGACTGAGTGGGACTGGAGTTACAGCAAATTGCCTGGATCCCGGAGCCATCAAAACGGGACTCGGAAAGAGTCGCGGAGGCCTCGCTCCAAGGTATTGGCGACTACGACAGCCGTTTCTGGCCCCAGAGGCCAAGGGGGCCGAGACACCTATATACCTGGCATCAACAGCCGAGGTCACCGAGATGTCAGGCGGCTACTGGGCCGAACGGCAGCTTCGGTCGTCGTCGAAGCGGTCGTACGATGCGGGTGACGCCAAACGACTTTGGGATGTGAGCGAAGATCTCTTGGCATCCAAAGAGGGTGACCAAAACCCGGAGGGGCCAAACGGATGAACGGGAAGGTAGTCATCGTTACGGGCGGGGCTGGAGGCATAGGCGCTGAGGTATGCATGGCCTTCGCGCGCCAAGGGGTTATGGTGGCCGTGGCGGACATGGATGAAGCTCGTGCCGAATCCGTGGCAGCGGAAGTTGCCGAAGCGGGCGCCGATGCTATTGGAGTGGAAATGGACGTTGCCGACGAGAGCTCGGTCAAGTCCGCCGTCAATAGTACAGTGGAACACTTCGGGCGAGTGGATTTCCTAGTCCACTGTGCCGGTAACAACGTCAAATCACCGCTATTGGACATGACACTTGAGCAGTGGCGCAGTTCGCTTGACACACACCTAACAGGAGCGTTTCTGGCTTGTCGTGAGGCTGGCCGTCAGATGGTGAAGCAGGGACAGGGTGGCCGCGTCGTTCTGATGTCCTCGGTGGCGGCCACGAGCCCGGTGCCGGACAGAGGGGCGTACAGCCCCGCCAAAGCAGGCCTGTCGAACATGGCCCGCCTGCTGTCCCTAGAGTGGGCACAGTACAACATCAATGTGAATGCGGTGTGTCCCGGTGTAGCCAAGACCGCGATGACTGAGATGGTGTACAAGAGGGACCCCGACTTGCAGCGACAGCGGCTAAAGCGCATGCCCATGGGCCGCGAGGTACTGCCAGAGGAAATCGCTGACCTCGTGGTATTCCTGTGCAGCGACGGAGCGTCGTATATTAACGGAGCTTCGATCCCGATTGATGGCGGTTTCCTCCACACAGGCTTTTTCCCGGAACCTAAGTAAATGTGGAGACATTGGCCAAAATAGCCCCGGGGAAGGAGACGACGATGCCGATTTTAGACAATGAAAACCAGGTCTCGGTCCTGGTCGAGGGACTCGATCACGCCGAGGGGATCGCCTGGGGCATGGACGGCTACGCCTACGCCGGTGGCGAGGCTGGTCAGCTCTATCGGATAGATGTGGATCGAGGAGTGTTGACGCAGTTCGCCGATACCGGCGGATTCATCCTGGGGTTGGCCCTGGACGCTGTTGGCAATATCTACGCCTGCGACATCGGCAATAAGTGCGTGCAGAAGATCACCCCCGGCGGCATGGTAACCGTCTATTCTTCAGGGCCACCCGGAGAACCGTTCATCACCCCCAACTACCCAACCTTCGACGCTCGGGGGAACCTCTACGTGGCCGACTCGGGAGATTGGAAGGCGGACAACGGCAGAATCGTCAAGATAGCACCTGGTGGCGAAGCTACTGTTTGGGACAGAGGTCTGAGCCAATTCCCCAACGGCCTATGTATGGGGCCTAAGGGTGAATACTTGTATGCAGTCATGAGCCTGGGGCCGCCTAGAATCGCTCGCGTGAAGATAGATACCGACGGGAACGCCGGGATCACCGAGACGGTGGTTGTATTGCCAGACACGGTCCCAGACGGCGTTGCATTCGATACCGACGGCAATTTGTACGTGTCCACCTACAGGCCCGATCGAATCTACCGCATGTCGCCTGCGCGTGAACTGGAGACACTGGCCGAGGATCCAGAGGGCACCCTAATGGCGTCACCGACCAACATCGCTTTTTGTGGCCGTGAGAGGGATATTTTGCTGAGTACAAACCTGGGCCGATGGCACATCACGCGCTATGAGGCCGGGGCGACAGGCATGGCTCTGGAATACCCCGAACTGAGAGGCTAGAGCGGATACTTGCTGTTTAACTTAGGATGTATAGAGCAGTCTATTACGTCGTACAGGTGCGGTCAGCGGGAGTACAAACATGCACTACCAGAACGAGCGAAACTACGGCTGTCGGGTCTCTGACGCCTGGACCTACCGCGGCCTGAAGACCGCTGTGTTGGAGAACGAGCTACTGAGGATCGTTATCCTAATCGACAAAGGTGCCGATATTTACCAGTTCGTCCACAAACCGTCCGATGTCGACTTCGTGTGGCGCTCCCCTTGGGGCGTAAGGGACCCCTCCAAGTTCGTGCAAACTAGCGGGGGAGCCGCTGAGATGTGGCTTGATCAGTACGAAGGGGGCTGGCAAACGGTACTGCCTGGAGGCGGGTTCCCGTCGAACCATGGCGGCGCTGAGTTGGGGCTGCATGCCGAGGTCAACACGGTGCCATGGGACGCTGTGATCGTCGAAGACACGCCAGAGCGCGTCTCGATAAGATGTAGTGTTCGAACCGCCCGTACGCCCTTCTACTACGAAAAAACGCACACGTTGGTCGCCGGGTCGTCTGTACTCCATACCGACGAAACGCTGGTGAACGAAGGACGCGAGACCCAGCATGCCATCTGGGGGCAGCACATCGCGATTGGAGAGCCGTTCCTGAATAGCGACTGTGTCATTGACCTGCCTGGTGGCACATTACTGAGTCATCCGGTCGAGTTCCACCCGGACAACAGGCTCAAACCTGGAGTAACAGGCGAATGGCCCTGGGGCGAGGACCTAAATGGTAATCGCATCGACATGAGTCGCCTGCCGCCGCGGGACTCACATATCTACGACATGTCATATGTGACCGATATGCCTGAAGGCTGGTACGCCGTCACCAACCAGAAGCTAGGGGTGGGCTTTGGCGTGTCATTTCCGAAGGAGTTATACAAGTACCTGTGGTACTGGCAGTCCTTTGGCGGCAGCGGGTATCCCTGGTACGGCAGAACCTACAATGTCGGTCTTGAGCCATTCACCAGCTGGGACAACATGGGACTCGTCCAGGCCGTCGAGAACGGCACTGCCCTGAAGTTAGAGGCTGGCCAACGCATTACGGCCTCCCACAAGGCGGTCGCATACACTGGTTCCGACCGAGTGCAGCGGATTGCGCCCGACGGCGAAGTTTCGAGGGTCAGCTAGCCGTCCGCTTGTCTTAAGGGCGCGAGCAGCGTAAACTTTTGACGCGAAATAGAAAATGTCGGTAGGTGAATCGAAGGAGGCCGGGGATGGCACAGGCTCGATTGGGCAACCTGGATATTACGGAGTTCAAGGGCACGGTAACCGTTCCCGGAGACCCAGGTTCGCACGCGGTTTCGATAATTGTCGACATCAAGAAAAAGGCCGCGCGCGTAGCGTTCGATTCACCTGTCGGCGGCACCAAAGACTGGACTGGCGTTGATGTCGTGCTGACACACCGCATGAAGTACCAGGATCTGGTCTTCAAGACCAAGAATCTCCCCGTCGATGGCCTGGAACTGGTCTGGAAGATGAATTTTTCGTTGGACGACCGAATCGCCGCGGCGATCGTGCTTGTCCGCCCCAACGACCTGAAGATCAAGGGCGAGTTTGGATTCACCCTGGTCGGACCCGGCGAGTCCTCCGAGGGCGGCGAAAATTACTTCACACGGCTGGAGAGCACCGCCTACGCCACCTAGGCGGCGTAGGCGGTCGAGTCCCGCCGCAACACCTGCTATACGCACCTACCCAGTGCCTCGATTCGTGAGGCACCTTCGCTTTTTTCGATCAAGGCTAGATCATTACGGTGGTCTAGCATGCTGAGCCCACGTTTCATCATTAAGGAGTCCCCGCCACATGATTAGCCGAGAGGAAGTCCGCGAGGCTCTCACAGGACCTGTCGCCTCCTTGAGCACCCCGTTTACGTTCGACGGAGAAGTCGACTACGTAGGGCTTCGAAAGCTAATCGACGGGAACCTGACAGGCGGAAGCAACTCCTCGTTGCTGACCTATGGCGACAGCCTGTTCACGCTCCTGTCCGACGATGAGATATCCGATGTGACCAGGGTCGTAGTCGATCAAACAGGAAAACGGGGCCTAACAGTTGCGGCCGACGGCGGATGGTGGACTGGTAAGACCGTGGAGTTTGCGCGCTACTGCCGAGAGATCGGTGCTGACGTGCTAATGGTCAAGCCACCGATCTGGGGTGGCTCGGTCACTGTAGACACCCTTGTCGCTCACTATCAGGAGGTCGCAGCCGAGATCCCGATCATGCTGGTGACCAACCTCTGGGCTGCCAACCCGTCCCAGGGACTCAAAACCATAGAGGTAGTGTTGGACAAGGTCGATGGGGTCGTCGCCATCAAGGACGACATACTTGGACAGTTTGTACGAGAGATGACCGCCATGGTAAGCGACGAATGGGCAGTGTTTGCGGGCGGCCAGAAGCAGAATCATTTGGACATAGTCCACTACGGCGCGGTCGGCTACATGTCTACATTCGTCTCATTCCATGCCCCGATCACCCATCAGTACTGGGACGCCGTGAGTCAAGGTAACTGGACGGGAGCGGCGAATATAATTGCAGAGCATGAGTGGCCGTTCTTCGAATATATCGGAGGGTTGAACGGTGGTTTTGACGCGGGCATACACGGCCTGCTCGAACTCTCCGGAGTCGCTGGTCGTTGGCGTCGCAAGCCATTCCACAGCCTGAATGACCAGGAACTGGAGGGCCTCAAGGCCTTCTGCCAATCCCACGGCTGGCTCGTTAGCGTCTAGAAGCTAGACGATCGCGCGCAGGTCCTTGTCACCAATGTTCGAGACCGTGTGGGTCCACTCTTCGTGCCACATCACGTGGCCGTCGGGGATATCGGCTTCCATCGGGTTGCCGTCGGGCAATGAGATCTTCACCTTGCTGCCTGTGATGAAATAGACCGTCTCA